>Ga0116195_1000680_pt1 | contig 25628 bp, 15 predicted proteins | sample AD_SCU002_MetaG_FD_89881 | JGI IMG/M metagenome (GOLD analysis project Ga0116195, IMG submission 89881) | Active sludge microbial communities of municipal wastewater-treating anaerobic digesters from China - AD_SCU002_MetaG | ecosystem: Engineered > Bioreactor > Anaerobic > Digestate | place...
CTCTTCTTTCCTTCGATCATTTTGTACATCTCAACGATTGAGCTGCAACGGAAAAGTGTGAAAAGCACGTACAACAACACTATAGTTCTGTCCGAGTATTCTCTGGGTCTTCCTCTCACCTGCCTGTGCGCAGGTATTATCTCTCACCGCTTCCTTCACTTTTCTTATGTCCTTTGGTGTTATCATTTCTTCGGGACTCTCTCCTTTCGTTTTGTTTTCTCACACAAAAAACATTCTATATGGAGTTGAGTCCTTTTTCTTTTGCCTTGTTTCTTCCCTCGCCTTATTGGATACGGTCTTATAGAAGCTGTTCCACTCATATTTGACCCATTTTGAGTTTATGTTTTCTTTACTCGTTCCAACAACTATCAACATCTGAGCTTTGTCAAGGGCGTTGTCTATGACTTCCTTGTAGTCAGCCTCACCTAACTGCTCAATCGAAAAGCTGCTCATGAAGACTTTTATGGAATTCTTTACAAGTAAATTGTAAAGCTCTTTCGCCAGATACCAGTCTCTGGTGTAATTATCGGCGCTATCAGAGACTTTACAACAAATGAAAACTTGCCAGTCTTCCGAAGCGTTTTGGTCCACATTCCCACCTCTAAACGCTTAGCACCTATGTTTAGAAATCCCTACATTTTTATCTTTCTTCTGGAAATTTAATCTATTTGAGCAGTGTGACTACATTGTTCTTTGCTCATTATACAATATTGTCATCATTATCCAGATCGGATTTATACCGTCAACTATCATGATTCTTCAGGAGGTGACTCAGTTGAGAAGGTGGTTGGTTCTGGCGGTTATTGCAGCCTTTCTCTTTGTACTCGGCTTCATAGGATGGATCGAGTTCTTCGATATAGCCGGGAAAAGCGTTTCCATATTCAGTCTCTTTCAGTTGACTTTCGGTCTCTTTATTCGTGAGACTTTTTTCCCGGGGTTTGCAGACATCTTGAATCTGGCTGATTACAGGATACCCCTGTTTCTGGATATTGCAAGAATAGTCGCCCCATGGATAACTCTGTCGGTCTTCATTACACTGGTGCTTTCCCTCTTGAGAAATCTCACGACCGTTCTTGCCATAAGGCTCTTTTACAGAAACCATATCGTGGTAATCAGCGATGACGTTAACTCGAATTATCTTCTTAACTGCGTGAGACTGGATTTTCTCGACAGCAAGATCGTGCTGCTCAAAGATACGAAGGTTCAGGATTTCTCGTGCAGGAGATTCGAGGATATTCCTGTTATATCCGGGAGCATAGAAGATCCCTCCATCCTGAAGATAACGGCCATTAATAGGGCAAAACACATAGTGATAGCTACGAACGACGACTCGGTAAATGTCCGACTTCTCAGAAGCATCGAACATACACTCTCCAGGAAGAGAAAGAAGAAGAATATCGAAATCTGGCTTCAGATTGAGGACTTCAAATCTTTCGAGACCTTCAAAGGATACAAGGGTGAAGATCCCTCGCTGGGCACCGATGTCCATATATTCAGCGTCTTCCAGCGTATAGCCGCTGATACGGTGGATAGATTCAGTCCCGACCGGTATGATACGACTGGCGGCTCTCAAAGGGAAATAGCCGTGCTTGGACTGGATACTCTCGGCCAGTGGCTGGTTCTCGAAGCCGCCCAGATGTACCATTTTGCGAATATGAAGAAACTCAGAGTCACAATTATAGACTCAGAGATAGAAAACAAAGTGAAAAGCCTGTTGAGGATATGCCCCCTGTTGAAGAAAGTGATAGAGATAAATCCCGTCGAGCTCCTCGACTTTCTCCAGATGGATAGTCCGGAGTCTTTTTCGGGAGTCTCGACCTGCTTCATTGCCTGGCCGAAGGTTGAAGAGATGGAATATATCTCCAGGAAGATGCGGCAGCTCTTTTTCAACTCGAGAGAGCTTCTAGATAGCCCCGCGATTGTCCTTGTGGATATCTCGTCTTGTCTATGTTCTGAGATCATGAAAGAATCGCTCGAGACACTGGAAGCGATAGGAGTAACGGTCTCAAGACCTGCAGGGATCTCCATAAAGAACGAGGAAGAATGTGACTGCCTGGCGATGCAGATTCACAACATTTACTCCAATCTCTCTCAGAAAGAGCTGGAGCTAGAATGGAGCAATATGAACGACTACTTCAAGGACGAGAACAGATACGCCGCAAGGCATCTGCCAATAAAGCTGAGGTCGCTCGGTCTGGAAGCGGTCCCGACCGACGACCCACGCGAAGCGGTTGATTTCAAAGAGATCCTTGAAAGGAGCGAGCAACTTCTCGCCCAGCTTGAACACAACAGATGGCTCGCCAGAAAGCTCGTCAACGGCTATATTCACGGAAAGAAGCTGGAAAGAAAACTGAGAGACCGGTTGAAGATACACGTCGATATACGCCCCTGGGAAGAACTGAGCGAAAAAGACAGGGAAAAGGACCTGGTTGTCCTGAGAAACATAGAAAACATGCTCCGGGAAATCGGCAAGAAGATCGTACCCATAAAGTACTGATTACAGGGGGTGCAGGTATGCCAGAAAAAAAGACACTGAGGATATTCATAAGCTACGGCCATGACGAACACGCCGAGCTCGCAGTAAGAATAAAGAACGATCTCGAAGAGAGAGGCCATGAGGTCTGGTTCGACAGGGACAGGATTAAGCCGGGCAAAGACTTCGAGCTTTACATAGAGGAGGGTCTCAAGTGGCTGACAGAGGATAAATCCGGAGCGAGATTCCTCTATCTCATGACTCCACATTCTGTGAGAAGGCCAAACGGCTTCTGCCTGAACGAACTCACTTCCGCCATGATGAAAGAGCTCTCCATCTTCCCTGTTATGGTTCAGATGAGCGAACCTCCCCTCTCCATCTGCAGAATACAGTGGCTCGATATGCAGGAGTGCTTCCCTTCATGTGAGAATACCCCCTATTCCGTGAAGTTCGAAAGACTCCTGGCCGCACTCGAAGACAGGAATTGGGACTTCGAAGGTTTTGAGAAGAACCTCTTGAAAGTGTTCAACCCCATAGATTTCGGACCGGATATGTTGAGACACCTGAAAGACTTCACCGGAAGAGAATGGCTCAAGAAAGAGATAGAAGAATGGCTTGAAGGAAAGAGACCGGGAAACAAACAGGTCTTCTGGATAAAGGGGAAGCCGGGTATAGGAAAGACGGCGATAAGCTCATGGCTCGTGTGCACCATGTACGAGGTCGTTGCCGTTCACTTCTTCAGAAGCGACTCCACAGAGAAGAGAGATCCGGTGAGGTTTATACACACACTGGTCTATTACTTGAGCACTCAGATTCCGGAGTACAAAGAGCAGTTAGAGGTATTGTCTCAACCTGTAGAGCATTATCTTGAAGAGTACAAAAACGATCCGAACGATCTCTTCTACAACCTGGTAATCCTTCCTCTCCACAGGACTGGGATGGAGGATAGAAAGGCTCTGGTGGTAGTGATAGACGGGCTGGACGAAGCCAGTGAAGAGAGCGGAGGCAACGAGATAGCGAGGCTCATAGCCAGACAGCTGGAGAAGGCGCCTTCCTGGTTGAAGTTCATAGTCACGAGCAGATCAGAAGCCGGGATAAACGCGGAACTCCAGGGAGTGACGAACCCCTGCGAACTCGACTCGGCTTCGGAGGAAAACGAAAAGGACATACGCGAGTATCTCGAGATGAAGTTGAAACCCTATCTGGAAGAGGGGATGGACGAGGAGAAGATAATACTGGAGATACTCCAGAAGAGCGAAGGGCTGTTCGTATATGTCAATGCCTTCATGAAAGCGCTCGAAGAGAAGGCTCTTACATTGAAAGATGTGGGTAACTTCCCCGGGAAACTCGGAGAGATATACTACACGTACTTCAGCAGCAAGTTCAAAGGCGAGGACGACTACAATGAAAACGTATCCCCGGTTCTTGAAATGATTCTCGCCACGGTAGAACCCCAAGATATAGAATTGCTGACGGAAGTACTGGGACACAAAGAAACTCAGACCTTGAGAGTAATCCGAAGACTGGGTTCTCTATTCGAGAGAAACGAAAACAGAATCATTCCTTTCCACAGCACGCTGAGCGAATGGCTTGCAAGCGAGGACAGGTCATTTCGATACTATGTGAGTGAGAAAGAAGGGCACAAAAGACTTGCTGAATACGGGCTGGAGAAATACGAAAAGCTCAAGGACAAGAAAGAATGCAAAGCGGAGAAGGACTACGCGGTTAGAAACCTTGGAATCCATCTTTACGAATCCGGAATGGACGAAGAGCTTGAAGAGTTGCTGAAAGGGATAGCTGAATCAAGCGATGAGAAGGGCTGGAAGACCGGTGTCTTGTTCAACGTCTGTGACCATGTAATAGAAAGATGCGATTTCGACAAGGAAGATAGGCTGAAGAGGATAATTCGAGAGCTATTACCATCTGCGATCGGCAAATCTCTGGCAGATAAAATGAACGAGCTTGGAGAAAAACACGAAAATAGGGGTAAGAGTCTCTGGTGTTTGTTTGTGTATGAAAAAGTACTGGCTGTTTATGAAAGTCTCTTAGAGAAAGACCCAGAAGACGAAAATCTTCAGAGCGACCTGGGTGTGAGCCTGAACAACGTTGGCAGAATATGCGAGCGACTGGGCAAAGGCGAGAAGGCTCTCGAGTACTATATGAGGTCTCTTGAGATAAGCGAGAGCCTGGTGAAGAGAGATCCAGAAAGGACCGACTGGCAGAGCGACCTGGGAGTGAGCCTGGACAACGTTGGCAGTATATACGAGCGACTGGGCGAAGGTGAGAAGGCTCTCGAATATTACATTAGGTCTCTTGAGATAAGCGAGAGCCTGGTGAAGAAAGAGCCCAGCAGGACCGACTGGCAGAGAGAACTGGGAGCGAGCCTCAGCTATGTGGGCAGAATACACGAGGGACTGGGCGAAGGCGGGAAGGCTCTGGAGTACTATAACAGGTTACTGGAAATAATGGAGAGCCTTGTGAAGAAAGACCCCGGGAGGACCGACTGGCAGAGCGACCTGGGAGTGAGCCTCAGCTATGTGGGCAGAATATACGAGGGACTGGGCGAAGGCGGGAAGGCTCTGGAGTACTATATGAGGTCTCTTGAAACAATGGAAAGCCTGGTCAATAAGGAGCCCGGGAGGACCGACTGGCAGAGAGAACTGGGAGTGAGCCTCAACAACGTTGGCAGAATATACCAGAGTCTGGGCGAAGGAAATAAGGCTCTGGAGCACTATATGAGGTCTCTTGAAACAATGGAAAACCTAGTGATGAAAGACCCTGGGAGGACCGACTGGCAGAGAGACCTGGGAGTGGGTCTCAACAACGTTGGCAAAATATACCGGAGTCTGGGCGAAGGAAATAAGGCTCTGGAGTACTATAACAGGTTACTGGAAATAATGGAGAGCCTGGTGAAGAAAGACCCCGCGAGGACCGACTGGCAGAGAGACCTGGGAGTGAGCCTGAACAACGTTGGCAGAATATACCAGAGACTGGGCGAAGGCGAGAAGGCTCTTGAGTACTATCACAGAGCACTCAAAATATGGAGATTACTTGTGGAAAAAGAGGAGGAAGTTGTCGATAGACACGTTGGTCTGGCCTTTGCGCTTCTGGATATCTCGAGAGTAACTGCAAATGAAGAAGAGAAAAGAGGATTCGTGATGGAAGCATATACAATAACCAAATCACTTGTAGATGCTGGCGTAAGTCATATTGATCTTAACACATTAACTCACGAAGTGCGTGAAAGTAACGTGAAAAATGAATCAGAGAGGCAAGACAAAGGAAAAAGGTCATTGAAAAAGGAATAGAGAAGGGAAGAATAGAAAACCAGACACTCCAGATGAAGATGACCACAAGCATTGGATTATCCTGGTTATTCTTGCCTATCTGATTTTCAATGACCTGCTTCTCTCCCAACATCTGAATACCCCCTTTTTGCCTGAGAATATTCAGATGTTAATTCACAATTCATCTTGTTGCTTTTTCATATTTTCTGCCGATGTTTTTCTTATTTTACTGCTGATGTCGACATATTTGTCCGTCCTATGTATTTCCATTTTGCCATACACACCAGAACATATTTTTCAGTTCTTGTCGAATCTTAGAGCTTATTGTCAGGCATATAGACGGGGAATATGCAGAGGTAAAAAGGACTGCGATACGCTCAATAGAAAGCCTATGAAAGATACAGGCTATCGACAATACTGGATAATTAGACTCATGAGAAAGGAGCCGGGATGATATTGAGCGTTAGCCGGAGAACCGATATTCCGGCCTTCTACAGCGAATGGTTTTTCAACAGGCTCAAAGAGGGCTTCGTTCTGGTGAGAAACCCCATGAACCCTCACCAGGTAAGCAGGGTAGATATCTCTCCCAAAAATATAGACTGTATAGTTTTCTGGTCGAAGGACCCGGAAAAGATGATCGCCAGACTCGACGAACTGGCCGGCTACACCTATTATTTCCAGTTCACCATAACCCCCTACAACAGAGAAATTGAGCCCAACCTCAGAGACAAAAGAGATATTGTCGAGACTTTCGTGAAGCTCTCCGAAATGATCGGCAGGGAGCGCGTGATCTGGAGGTACGACCCGGTGATCGTGACCGGCAGGTTCACGCTCGAGTGGCATTTGAAGGCCTTCGAGTCCATGGCCGGAAGGCTCGGCAAATACACCGACAAGTGCGTGATCAGTTTTGTAGACCTCTACAGGAAGATACTTCGCAACATCCGGACGATCGGAGCGAAGGAGCCGGCGGACGGGGATTTGCGGACCCTTGCCGGAGGCTTCTCGGAAATGGCGAAAGCCAACGATTTGGTTCTGGAGAGCTGCTCGGAACTCGTAGATCTATCCGCTTACGGCATACAGCACGGAAGATGCGTCGGCGACAGGCTCATCTCGAAACTGCTGGGAAGGGAGCTGACCGTCTCGAAAGACAGGAACCAGCGGGAGGCCTGCGGCTGTGTCGAGAGCGTGGATATAGGAGCCTACAACACCTGCCCTAACGGCTGCCTTTATTGCTACGCGAACTACAGCAAGACGACCGTAGAGAAGAACCGCAGGGCTTACGATCCCGACTCTCCAATGCTGTGCGACAGGCCCGGGGAAGAGGACAGGATAACCGCCAGAAAGACGAAAGAGAGCAAAGACAAACAGACGAGACTCTTCTAGATCGATCCTGCACCGGGCTAACGGTAAGCGAAACGATCGTGGGCGTTCCAGTACTGAGATATTTCGAATGGCTCAACACCTGCGTGAATGGCAGCCGCTCAATATAAACCCGGACGCCGATTTCTTTTCTGCGCGAAGTCTGTGTATCTAACTGGCCTGGAAATGCTGCAGCAATCGTCCAATGAGCTTTTCAGTCAGCCGCATCTTACAGAGACGTCGCCTGATACAGCTACCCCCCTTGACAGCTACTCCATACGACTGGTATAATAAGATCGTAAACATACCGTCATTCACTTCTGTGATTCACTCACTCTCTATAATAACGTCTTAGACGCGATCTCTCGCACTCCAGGATCATGGGCTGTAACGGCTCCGTAGTGTTTTCTTGCATATTTTATCTGTCGTGGTTTCTTTTGTAGATGCGTTCTTTTCACCGCTTCATTTGCTCAAAAGAGAAGGAGGATAAATATGGTTGTGGGAGACAATTCTAGAAGGTTCATCGAAGCTTACAAGACTATCGAAATGTATTTGAGGAAGGCGGGAAACATTCCCGACGATTTCAGCTTTTCGAAAGCTCTTAACGAAAAGGCAGAACACGATCGTCTACTGAGACCCTACAGGAGCAAATTACTTGAATATGCAAAACTGAGGAACGTGATCGTTCATTCGAGGACACCCGACGGTGCTGCCATTGCAGAGCCTCACGACAGTGTCGTTGAGGAAATCGAATCAATCGCCCGAATGCTACTGGATCCTCCAAAAATAACCTCTCTTAAGGGTGGCGAAAAGGTCACTACCATCGAGGCTAAGGACCCCATAGGAAAGGCCCTGGAGATAATAAAAGAGAAATCCTTCTCACAGATCCCGGTTTACAGCGGAAAAGAGTACAGGGGACTGCTGACAACGAACGCTGTCGCTAGATGGATGGCCAGCGCGAGTGAAGAGGAAAGAGCCTTTATCTATGACTGTCCCGTTGAGAGAGTCCTGAGTTACGCCGAAGAAAACGAAGACGTCAGATTTGTCAGGGGAAGCACAAACCTTTTCGAAGTACTGGAAGCCTTCGGCAAGGCAGGAGAGAGCGGCAAGAGACTGGAAGCCATTCTCGTGACCGATAGCGGAAAGAGAGACGAGAAACCGACACGGATAATAACTATATGGGACATCCCGGAGATCAACAGTCGACTTGAACCGGTGAGGAATATGAGGAGCTGATAAAATGAGCTGGAACTGGCAGGAAGAATTGAAAGAAATAGTGAGAACGGCGGTTGAGAGAAAGCTGAACAACCTGGGTCTGGGAAGACAGTGGGAGAACTCGGCCAGGCTTCACGGACTGGTCTATACAGAGCCCGTAAGGCGTGAAGAGATACTGCTCTGCAGAAGGGAACTCGATGCCTGCAAGAAATCGGGGCAGTTCTTCGAACAGGCAAGAGAAGCGCTGATCGAAAAACTCTCGGAAAGGCTCCTGAAACTTCTTCTTGAGATAAAGCGGATGGAAATGGAGAGATTGCTCCCCTACACGATAATCTCTGTCTCGGACCTCACGGACGACTTGAGCACGGCCCATTATGTATATCTGTCGAGGAATCCCGGCGACAGGGAACCGCTCGGCTCTTCGATAAGAGAAGAGATGAGAAAACTCTCTAGAAAGTATCCGGAGCAGCTCCCCGATGGTGATGTGATCCTTCCCAGAGAATATGACATGACATTCATTGTAGGATTTATAAACCATTTCTACGGGAGGGAGAATTAGAAGCGCAACAAAATCATGCAATTTTGTTCTGAATGTTAATTGTGCTATACTTTATTAATGTTGGTTTCTATATAAGCTCATTGACTTATGTAATTTGAACAGTTAGGAGAGGAGATAGAAAGATAATTCAGCAATACATAAGATTGCTTTAAAGCAGAAAGAAATGGATGACATACGACTTGAAGAAGAAATGAATTATCCAAAAATATATTAAAGATGTTGAGTAAGGCTTAGAAAAAATCAGAAGAATCTGATCATGTTGAGAAAAATGGAGGGACTGAGTTGCTGGCTGTTGACTTATTTGCTGGAGCCGGAGGGCTTTCAGAAGGCTTTATAAGAGCGGGTTTTGATGTGGTTGCTTATATTGAAGCTGATTCAAATGCCTGTGAGACACTCAGAACCCGTCATCAATACTGGCAGCTTCGAAGGGAGGGCCTTCTTCAGGAGTACTGGAAATATCTGAATAGTGAGGTCACAAAAGACGAGTTTCGAAAGATTATGAAAGAATCAGATCCTGTTATTGGTGTTTACCTCTCGTCAGAGACTATTTCGTCGGTCATAACAGAAATCAAGAGGTTACTACACAAAAAAGGAAAAACAAGTTTAGACTTGTTTATCGGTGGACCTCCCTGTCAGGCATATTCTATAGTTGGAAGGTCCCGAAATCGCGAAAAAATGTCAAATGATCCCAGAAAACTTCTGTATAAACACTATATTGAACTTCTTAAAGTCTTTAGACCTTCGATATTTGTTTTCGAGAACGTTCCTGGATTATTGACTGTAGACAGCGGTTGTTTTTATAAAAAGATGCTAGATGACTTCAGAAGTGTTGGATACACAATTGATTCAGAACCTCATGTTCTGGATTCATTTGATTTTGGTGTGTTGCAACATCGAAAGAGAATAATGATGATCGGATGGCAGAAGTCAATGTCACTTTCATATCCTGTATTTGAAAACAGGCTGTGTGAGTATAGAGTTTTAGAGGTCTTTTCGGATCTTCCTCATCTTAAACCAGGCTACTCAAGTGCTGATGATTACCTCTCCAATCCTAGCAGTTACCTTGTAGATATGAGGATTCGTGAACCTGAAGACAGACTTACTCAGCATGACACAAGGGCATTGAGGGAAATTGATCGCGAGATTTACAGATACGTAATCGCGGTCTGGAACAAAGAAAAAAGGCGTGTTCGCTACTCAGAACTTCCAGAGCATCTCAGGACTCACAAGAACTTGAAGTCCTTTGAAGATAGGTTCAAGGTTGTTGCTTCAGATCTGAATTATGCCCAATCACTAGTAGCTCACCTAGCTAAAGATGGCCACTATTTTATACACCCCAGCTTGGAACAGGCACGTTCGATTTCTGTGCGCGAGGCTGCTAGACTACAGTCATTTCCTGACAGTTATTTCTTTGAAGGTGGTGGATTGCAAAGATATAAGCAAATAGGTAATGCTGTTCCACCATTAATGGCTGAAAAGATTGCAGAAAAGATTAAGGAGATGCTTAAAGCACAATGAGCCTTCAGAAAAAACTGAAAGAATGGTTTAAGGAAAATGGGCGTGATTTTCCATGGAGAGAGGATATCGTTCCTTACAGACTTATGATTGCCGAGTTCATGCTACAAAGAACAAAGGCAGAGCAGGTTATTCCGGTTTTTGCAGAGTTTATAAGAAGATATCCAGAACTCTCTTCACTGTCAAGGGCGAACGAACATGAAATTATGCAAATTTTGTCTCCACTCGGCCTTAGATGGAGATCATCACACTTTATTAGTGCTGCACAGTTTATCACCAAAGAATGTGATAGTGCCTTTCCAGACAATGCATCTGATCTAATGAAGATTCCAGGAATAGGGGAATATATAGCAGGAGCTATTCTAGTGGTTTGTTTCAGGATTCCTTATCCTGTGATTGATTCAAATATCGGTCGTTTTATAAATAGGTTCTTCGGATTGAATCTTAAGGGAGAAGTGAGGAGAAAGAGGATCGTAATCGAAAAAGCAGAAGAGTTATTTACATGTCAAGAACCTGGTATTCTTCTCTTTTCTATTCTCGACTTCACATCCATAGTTTGCAGATCTAGAACTCCGAAATGCATTTTATGTGGATTAAGAGATACCTGCAAATATGAGAGATAACCGAATGATTCTTGGTGGGAGTGATTAAAGTGAGAGAAATGTTCATTTCACGTCTGGCGAGGGAACTGCTCGGCCCTGTTGGAGGACCGGTTGAAATATTGAATGAAGAACCCTGGAAGAAGTACATAACAGGCATATTAGCTCCTATAAGCGAAGAGGAAACCGGCAGCGTAGAATTCGATAATTCTTCTGTAGTTGCGGATGCATTGATAGCAGAATCTCCAGAAGAAGCTTTAAGTGATGATGAAATACACGATCCAATTCTGATGTCGCCCGCACTTGATCCAAAGAGAAAGCCAAGTTCCTTCGGGATTTCTTTTTATATGAAACGACATACAGATGGAGGTTCGTGGTTTGAATACTGCCTTACATGGGCGACTTACAAGAAAGAGGGTTCATCATACACAAGACACCCTGCTAGTTTTATCGGGTATCTAGAATCAAAGGATAACCTGGAAATCTATCTCAACGAGTTAGGTGAAATATGTGATAGAAACAGAGCTAGACTTATTTTCCGGGCAGTAATAAAAGTGTACAACGATTCCATTTATTCAGTAAATCTGTTCATTCTTAATGCCTGTAAAGGTGGGTGGGATTCCGAAGACTACATTATGCAACCCCAGATCAGGATCAAGTGTTGTCGAAGTTCTGAAGTCATTGCCATTTATAACCTGTCCTTTCCCGGAAATTGCTCAGAAACTGAAGATAGTTTTGAGTCTTTCCTTTACAGAAAACGTGAAGTGAAAGCAAAAGGACATTTGTGCAGCGCTGTTTGGAAAGAAATCGACTGGCAGCATCAAGATCTGTCTTCTGCTGATTTGAGCTCAGGAGATATTTCAATTCCATTTGCCTGGTCAGATGGTACCTTTTTGTTAGGTGCTTCTTCCGAAGAGTACAGAAAGTTCCTTGAATGTGATCTACGAACTGAGTTTCTTCCTATCCATCTAATATCAGCGCCGATATTTGATTGGCCTGAAGAGGTAACGCCAAAACCCGAACTCGACACAGAAAGACTTTCTGAGTTATCTGATGCTGAATCAGTTGATGATGCACTTTCACCAATAGCGTCTGGCTATGAAAAGTGGCTTGATATGTCAATAAAAAATGTAAGAAGTGAAGCTTCTACCAAAAGTCAGAGCCATGAATACACAGAAGCCATTTTGGAACAGATAGTTCATGAAAATAAGGTCGCAATTTCCCGTATGAAGAGAAGTATAGATATCCTCAAGACCGACAAAGATGTTTTGCTCTCGTTCTGTTTTGCAATGAAAGCAATGAATCTTCAGGCTCGCTGGAAGAAGAAGCATAAGCTGGAAGATGTACCAAATGAGCAAACCCCTTTTCTTCGATGGAGACCGTTTCAGCTTGCGTTTATCCTTCTTACCCTGGAATCCATTATTAAACCTGACTCTGAATACAGAAAAACATGTGATCTCTTGTGGATACCCACTGGTGGTGGAAAGACGGAAGCTTATCTGGCGATTGCGGCTTTTACTATGGCACATAGAAGAAGAAAAGCTCTTGCTGCAGGTAAAAACGGTGGAGGAACTACCGTGATTTCTCGTTATACCCTTCGATTGCTTACTATTCAACAATATAGGAGAGCATTAAACGCTATAACTGCATGTGAACTTCTTAGAGTCTACGAACGAGAAAATGGAAAACGTGGATGGTGTCCTTCATCGCAGGAAAATAATGAAGATATTCTTTGGGGATCTATTCCATTTGAAATTGGTTTATGGGTAGGCGTAGGTGTAACTCCTAATAAAATTGAAGCGGCGATTTCATCGCTGAGTGGTCCTGAAAGTGACAACAGTGGAGAACCTGCACAGATTATGAAATGTCCATCCTGCGGAAGTATACTATCAATTCCCAAAAATGAATCTGATTCTTCCTCTTCAGTTGGTCTAGAGAGCAATATGGAGCACATAGTTTTTTTTGTTGTTAGCAGTCAGGAAATTAAGTCGCCGGTTATGGATCTTGAAGAAATCAGTACTGATGACTGTGAAGTAAAACAGATTGAGTTCTTGCCTACCAATTCAAAGCATCACTGGATAATGAAGGTTGCCTTTGCTGGAAAGAAAACAATAACAGCAACAAACATCAATGAATGGTGGATTAAAGTGAGTAAAGGTCGAAGACTAACACTTATGTCATTAAGCCCATCAAATCCCGGATATTTTGGAAAGAACGACAATCATGATTTCCAGATTATCTGTAACAATCCTGATTGTGATTTGAACAGGAAGTGGTTCGCAGGGACTCCAGCTCGCCAGGGTACGCGTCTGTCAGATGGAAATGTTATCTTTGATTTTGAGGCGATCGACGAATCATATAAGATTAATAGAATACCGGTTCCTGCTCTCACTTGTGATGAACAGATTTATAACCATTGTCCTTCTATTGTAGTTGCTACTGTGGACAAATTTGCAAGACTTCCGTTTGAACCAAAGACAGCCTCGCTATTTGGTAATGTTAGTAGATGGAGCAATGAAAACGGTTATACACGAGATAATAAAAACGGGATTAAGATAGCCCCATTTGACGGCCCTGAATTGATAATTCAGGATGAGTTGCACCTTATTGACGGTCCCCTTGGTAGTCTAGTTGGCCTATATGAAAGTGCAGTAGACATTCTCTGTGAAGAGGCCAACAATGCTTCTGTTAAATATCTTGCTTCTTCTGCTACTGTTAAGAATGCTGAAGATCAAGTTAGAGCATTATTCAATAGAAACATGGCGCTGTTTCCTCCTTACGGATTCGAAGCAGAAGTTAATTTCTTTTTGAGAGAACGGAAAACGAGCATACTAGATGACAGTTACTCTGGAAGGCTATATATTGGCGTGGCAGCGCCAGGTCTAGGGCCTCATACTCCTATAGTCAATATCTGGACTGCAATACTAAGCGCGAAAAACGAAATAATCCGAAACCAGCAAAATAAAGCGTCCCTGTCCCCGATGATTGATTCATTTTCTACAGTTGTAGGTTACTTCAACGCAATTCGTGAACTTGCAGGAGCAAGGACTTTATATCAGCAGGACATTCCAGAAAAGTATAGATATCTAAATTCTGATAGTGAAGAGGACGATTTCAGCAATTTGATTGAGCTTTCAAGCAGGCGTTCTTCGACAGAATTACCATTCATTCTTGAAAAGCTTGAAAAAAAATATCCGGATAATACAGGTGCTCTCTTCGCTACTTCGATGTTCGGTACTGGAGTAGACATCTCTCGACTTGGCTTAATGGTAGTCGATGGACAGCCGAAAAGCACTTCAACATATATTCAGGCTACTGGAAGAGTGGGCAGAACTTCAGGAGGAATTGTCATCACTTTTCTGAGAGCTTCGCGGCCAAGAGACCTAAATCACTATGAATTCTTCTGTGCCTATCATAACCAGCTTTATAGATTTGTCGAGCCAGCTACAGTTATGCCTTACTCACCTGGAGCTATTGAAAATGGAATTGGACCTGTAATTGTTTCAATTCTGAGAAACATGAGAAACGACAATGGAAACAACTGGAAGAATACCCCTTCGTTGATGAAAGATGTAAAGAGTTTTCAAGAAGTAAGGAAAGTATATGAGGCACTTATTAAAAGAGCCAAGTCTCAACCAGATATGCGAAATCCTATCGAAGAGGAAGTAAAGAAAAATATATTTAGGAAAATGGAAGAATGGGCTAAATTGGTATTTGAAGCTGAATATGATAAAAAGAAATTAGTCTACAACTCTTACGACAATCATGGTAAACCTAAATTCCTTGTTCTAGGTGATCTTACACAATCAAACGATTCCAGTAGACGTGTTGCTTTTTGCGATGCACCGCAGTCTCTAAGAGAAGTTGAAGGTACCTTTAAGCTGCAAATAGATGGAGGTTTCTAGCATGACTAATCAGGATATTCGTTCATCAGAGTTTATATATACACTGGGTCCCGGAGCAATTATTGAATCGACAGAAGGGCCAAGAATTATTCTTGGTTTGAAGGAAGGTCTATTCAAAAATAATTTTGGATTTAACCCTTTAGTACATGAAATATCTGATTCTCGAATGTCTTCTTGTGAACTGAACGGAGGAAAGATATTTCAAATTCCGGTATCTGAAATGGGCAATAAATTGCACTACTTCACTCACCCTTTTCCTTCATGGAGATTATGCGCATCGTCACATAGTGATAATAGCAAGAGCAGCAATTTCTCAGTTCTCTATAGAGACAAGAACTGCCCTGTTTGCGGAAAGAACGGCAACAGCGAACCAATAAGGTTTGTGAGTGTCTGTTCAAAAGGACATCTCGATGATGTCAGCTGGGACTGGATTGTTCACGAGGGAATTTCTTGCAGAGAACACCCATATTTCAAATGGTTCGGTGGACCGGCTTCTCTACAACTAGTAACGATAGAATGCGGATACTGTGGTAAAAGAAAATCGCTTAAGGATGTTTATCTCGCAGGGAGCCACAGGTGTTCGGGAAGAAGACCAGAAAATGAAGAATGGAAATCTACCAGACCAGTTAGAAATGGTTGCAGCGAAAATGCAAGAGTTGTTCAGAGGCAGGCTTCGAGCCTGAGACTACCAGTTCTTAAGACTTTCTTCACGATTCCTCCCGTCATTTCAGAACTACATAAAATCTTAGAGTCAAACGATGCGATCATTGCATTCTTAATGAATAACACTGTTGATGAAGCAATATTCAGAAATAATATTGATCTTTGGATTAGTAGAAATCCAAAAACAACGAATAGCGATTTCGTAAAGACGAAGCAGTACTCTTTTGACGAGATTATAAAGGCCTATATGGATCTCAATATTTCTACCTCTTTTAATGCTTCAGACCCCTATAAACAGGAGTTTGATGCTTTAATAAAAGGATGTCAAGAAGGCATACCTTCTATAAGATCACCAGAAACTTCTGCTAAACGAGGGAAAAAATACATCGAAATTGATCCGAACGATACAATTAAGATTAATTATATACCTAGAATTGGAAGACAGATAGAGTTTCAGGTAGTCCCAGTCAAGCATCTCAGAACTGTCACTGTTCAGAAAGGATACGTAAGGCTTCCAGGTGACAGTGCCACAGAAGTTGATATTGGAGTAGAAGCGTCAGATCAAGACAGAACAAAATGGTATCCGGGAATAGAGCATTTTGGGGAAGGAATCTTCATAACAACCAAGAATGGGGAATTACCATTGACAGATAATGGAGCATCAGAATACTGGAAATCTGCCTGGAATGCAAGAGATAGCTACGACAATTCTCTATTTAGAAATGGGAGGAAATACGAGCTTACTCCACACTTCGTGTGGTGGCATACACTATCTCATCTTCTCATAAGAGTAATATCTATCTTCGCTGGCTACTCATCAGCTTCAATCCGCGAGCGAATATACTACGATGATGAGGGAAGCTCTATAGCGGGCGGAATAATTATTTATACAACTCAGAAGGGAGCTGATGGTACTCTTGGCGGATTGATTTCCCTTGCTTCCTCAGAAGAGAAATTCTCTTCTATACTTAAGAAAGCATTTGAGTTATCTGAGAGTTGTTCAAATGATCCGCTTTGCAGTTCTTCAAAGGAATTCTTTGGAAGGGAAAGGGTCTTTTCAGGCGCTTCCTGTTACGCATGCTGTATGCTTTCAGAGACATCCTGCGAACATAGAAATCTCTGGCTTGATCGTCATCTGTTAAGCGGTGATACTTAATGGAGGCTTCTTTTATTACTTCAGGAATACTTTTTAATGGTACTTCTTTTCGCTCCGTTGGCCAGGCAATCATAGACTTAATCGATTGCGCGGAGAAGGAACTTCTTATTGTTTCATATACATTTTCAGATTCAGACTCGAGGATATTTGAACACCTGAGTAGAGCGGTTAAAAGATCTCTTAAGGTTGATCTACTTTTGGATAGACGAGCACAGGTCCTCGGAAATGCTCTGCGTAGAATTGATTGCGAACTTGGAGTGAAACCCTATTTCTTTGAAGACCTTGCAAAGGGTAGGCTTCATGCAAAGGTGATCATTTCGGACAGAAAGAAAGCTTTGATAGGGTCCTCAAATATCACAATTGGAGGAACCTTGTTCAATCATGAAATAGGTGTGATCGTAGAAGACAGAGCTGTATGGGAACTCGCGGATATGATTCACTCAGTAATACATTCTTTGAGGTACTTATATTATGAGTGAACCAATCTTGACTATTCTTGAAAGGACTTTCCAGGAACTGGATCGTAATATAATCTATCGCTATTTCACTTTTGGCAATATCCTTCTAGAAGAATCAGCTTCTGATAAAGTTGCTTTTAGGAAAAAAACTAAAGAGGAGCTTCTCTGTATCCTTTCTGCGTGTCTTATTCTGGGTAAGAAGAAACTTGAGTGTAGATCGTCTCAAATCGCTGATGTTGATTCGATTATTGGTCGGCGATTCTACTATCCGGGACTTGATCAAAGAGCGAAGCAAATACCTGTTCTTGTAGGATTTCGCGGTGATTTTCTTGAATTTGAGATCCCATTACCTGAAACTTACACTGGAGCGAGAGGACCCCTGAGGCAAACTTGTAACATTAACAGAAATCGATTCCTAGAAATCTCAGGAGATTACTCGAAAACCAATAGTCTGACTAAGAAACAGAGAAAGCTACTTGATTTTGTGTTGAATGCTGTAGGCTTGATTTGTTCTGGACTCGAGACCGACAGCTTGATATTGAAAGAAAGGATGAATTTCGAACTGGATATCCTTTCTGATAACGTAAATTCAGTATTCAGATCCATGTCAGAGAAGGACATCATCTTACCCGACGATAGCAAAATCCCGATGAGTTTTCTCTTCCCGTCAATAAAAGCGAAGCATATTACTGCCAATCAGCCAGATGAGTCTCATTTACTCGTTCCTGTGATAAACTTCTTCTCAAGTGTTGATCATCTTCTCAAGAAATACTCAGTGAAGAGATCAGATCTCTTGATAATTGACGGAATAAAAAAGGCAGAAGCATCTGCTAGTGAAATATCTGATTCTGTTGACACAGACATCCTTCCACCTACTATTTGTCTCTATGAGAAGCTAAGTTTAGAGAGTATCAGGTTCTTCAATAATGCAGCATTTGGAATATTCTCAGATTCAGCAAGAAGAACAAGCTCTCAGGAAGTCATTCTAGATGGAACTATCCCTCAAATGCTTGGCGATGTTTATGTCCTGTCGCGTGAACTCCATAAGCTTCAAAAGTCTTCAGATTCATTTGACTCTCTTTATCGTGCTAAGAAGTTATTGATCTCGACAACTATAGGTACTGAGGAATTGAAAGATCAAATACAGAACCTTATAGAGAACATGCTGCCGAATAACGAAGAATTATGGCGTCTTCCAGGAAATTTGAGTTCTCTTTCAGAAAGAATAATGAGTCTTAGTAGTGATGGCTTTAATGAGCTCTCTGGAGTAACTAAATCAAATTACTTGCTTGCACTTCTAAGAAGAAATTTTGACATACATAAGAGTTACGGAGTAGTTGTTAATGAGACAGATAAGGAAGAGGTGGAAAGAATTATCAAGACAAAGGATCTCACAAATGTTGATGTTTTGTTCAATCTCGAAGGCAGGTATGATAAGGAATACGAGGAAGTATATTTCTTTTTCTGGACCCCTGATCATATTGATGATCTTACGCTCTGGAAAACCAGAAATATCTTTCACATTCTCTATCCTCTGGAATCAAAATGGAAACGCCACCATATACATAGTTTCAAACCAGTCAGATTTAACCAGTACATTGAACAATCGCAAAGTGAGCAGTTCGAAGAAGATTTATCAAGATCAATTGCTGAAATTGCAGATATCGATCTGGAATCATATCTGGATAGTGAATCTTCAGCCCTAGCTGATACTAGGAATAGCAACTTCGAAGGATTCAGAATTGATTTGAGCAATGGTAAGTACTACTATGCAACTGATAGGTCAAAGAATAGAAGGATAAATTACGTGGAGGAAATTATCGAGTCTGTTTCGCCGAATGATCTTGAGGTTGGAGATACAATAGTTTTCTTTACCGGTACTGATATGGAAATTATTGATTCAGTTGTAAAGAGTATGGTCGAAAGAAGACCTGACAAATACTTTGAGATTGAACAACTCTCTACAAGATGGAAGGATGCACTTGAAAAGGTTAAGTACGAAAACGTCCAACTACTAGCGGCCAGATTAAGGAATCTGGGATATAAGCATCCATCTCAGACAATCAGGCGGTGGAAAGATGACTCAAGAAGTATCCGTCCGCAGAAGCTTGAAGTGATTGATTTGATTGCAGAATTCACAGAGGACGAGGAATTCTGTATAATAAAAGACAAGGTCAAAGCAGCTTGTAAAGCAGCTATGGCAATTAGACTGACGATCGGGAAATATCTGATTTCGAGAACAACGAGATCGTTCCTTGACGAGAATGATCAAATTGCACCGGAAATTGAAGACATAATGAATAGCGGATCCCTTGTAATCGCAGAAATTACAACAATTACGAGAGAGTCAAATATTCCTGGAAATCTTAAAAACAGGCTGTTCGAGAGTAAATGATCGTGTTTTAAGAAAAACCTGGCTTCAGTACTTTCAATCGACTACACTGCCCTGAAGAATACTTGCCAGATATTCCATAGCAGAGGATAATCTTTCCGTTAGCGGGCCTTCAAAGATTCTCTTGAAGACATCTTTTTTTACCTCAAGAGAAGATTGACTCTTCTTTCTTAAAGCAGAATAAAGTCTTATTAGTAGTTTCGTTCTGTAATTGCTGCCAGAGACATTGTTAATAATCCTGATGGCATTAAAATAATTCAAGATAACGTGTTGACGCTCGATAGAATCCACAACTTCGGAAGCCAGATAATCCAGGTACTCTTCTCTGTCAGACTTCATTTTAAGTTCGAGTTCTTCGTGTATGCTCAATGTACGTGAAAGAGTTATAGCCTGATCGGTTTCTCCAAGGATTACAAAAAGCGAGCCCAGTTTCTTGGCACTTCCTAGAGACAATTCCGATGTATCTTCAGGTAAGCAGGACAGAGCGGTTCCCTTTGCCCTTTGAGTCTTGCCGGCCAAAAACTCCAATCTTGATAGGTTTGCCTTTGACCAGAAGTCCGAAGGTTCATGGCCTTTGACAAGCTCCACAAGTCCTAGGGTTAACACTTCTTGCGATTCAAGAACCTTTGATTCTATTTCTATACAGGCCAGATACTGCCTCACTGACTGCCAGGAATTCAGAAGACTCGTCATGAGTTCAATGGCTCTTTCTGTATCACCCGCATCAAACAATACATTAGATAGTATTGTTGTCAAACGATATCTCTCGCGATTTGTAGCACCAATTGCAATTTTGAAAACTTTTTGAGAACCATTTTCATACAAAGATGATCTAAATATTTCATAGACAACAGACGATGGTGTCTCATCGAGTTTAATCTTCTTAAATAACGATAATGCTTCTGCACTGTTTACTTTCAGGAGTGAACAGTAGAGAAGTGAATATATTGGGTAATCCTTTCTGTTACTCACTTTCTCTGCTTCCACTACCACTAGTATTTCTTCTAGCTGAACTCCAAGGCCAAATGCAACTCTGAATAAGCTTACCACTTCTTTGAAATAAGGAATTCCGTACACAATCGCAGCCCCGACAAGAAAATTGACAAGCTCATCTGAGGGAATCATTCCTTCAACAAACTCAACATTATCGCTCTTGTATACAATATCCATCAAACGGATGATGTAAAGAGGAATATCTTCCACTTTCTCAGACATATAATCGAAGCCGCTTTCGGCAATTGTCAGCGACTCCTCATCTGCCCTCTCTTTCAGACCTGAAGCCAGCAATGATTCTGCGTACATCACATGGGGTTCAAAGAAAGGTAGATTCTCCATCACGATTTCAAATTCGGTATTGAAGAAGCCAGCCCCGATCTTTCCGGCGCATTTGAAAATGCTTTCGAATATTTCAAGATCTATTCTCGAGCTCAGCGTTGATCTAATAGCCATTTCGAATTCCGAATAAATTGCCCTGGAATACTTTTCTTCTATTCTTGAGAAGCTTTCAAGAAACCAGTTTGCAAACCTTCCAAGGTTGTTTATATCCGTCTCTCTACGAATTTTCGCCATAATTGAATCAACTATTTTTCCTTTCACATCTTCCTGCAAATTTATGTCTGCAATCGATTCAAAGAGCAAATTCCAAGAAAGAGAGGAATCAAGAACCATAAACTCGGAAAGGAAATTCAGAAATTCCTCTTCTCCAAGACCAAGTTTCGCAAGTCTCAGAACGACTTCCGCACTGATATCTCGATTGTCACTCTGAAAAAGGATCACATTTAGGAGATCTCTTGCAACTCCTCTTTTACCAACGTTTTCAAGAAGAGATGCCAGATCTTCCAACGCTTTTTTTGCTATAACCTTCTCGGATTTCTTTATGGTCTCTACTACTTCCTGGAAAAGCGAATCAATGTTGTCGGAAAGGCCGAGCCTAATTGCAAGCATTACTAGCTCTATCAAATACCTTAGCTTAAATGAGGTGTCCTCAACCCGACGACAGATTTCGTCTGTCATATCCTGAAACCTCTTTCTTATTAGGCTTATGACAGCTTGCTCAGACTCTCCGGAAATTCCCGAATTCAGAAGCTTCAGGATTTCCCTTGTATTTTGTTTCTCAATTAGCTTTGTGAGTGTTTTCATGAGAATTGTTAATTTCGTGTCCTGAAGTTCTTCCCCTTTCAATAACGTGATTACCCCCATAATTACCGAGAAATCCTGATTGGAGATCTTCTCAATCGATTCATCAAATGAGATGCCATTTTTCTCTTTAATGAGCTGATCTACAAGAATCTCTGGCAGGGTCGATATTCTGTTTATTTCTCGAATTAATTCTTCAGAATCCTTACCTTGTTTGAGGCATTCGATTATCAGATCCTTGTCAATTAATTGTTCAAAAATTCTGCTGTCTCTATTCCTGCTATTAATCTCAAAACAGAGAATGAAGTCTTTAACAAGCAACTGTTGAATCATTATGTTTCCGTTACTGGCTAAGTACTCCAGCAAACGTATGAAGTCTTCCGTTCCGAAGTTACGAATGTATTCCTTAATCACCTCTATTCTATCGCAGGGCATCAGATCAGAGTAGAAAGATAGCTGACGTCCAGAAGCCAGTATCAACATTTGAATCGTATAGAGCCGCTCACCCTTGGATTCTGCGACTATATCCTGGAGCGCTTCACAGACAAAACTATTGTATGAAGCTTCAAGAAGGCTGGTTCCGATCTCAATTCCTTTTAAGAAACTTGAGCTATCACCAGTCAACAGATCTGCAAGCCTCTTCTTCAGGATAGCGCCTGAAGAAGCCGCATATGTTTTTACATCAGAATACAAGGTCTCCCCACTTCTATTAAGTGACCGGTCTACAATTAACACCATTGCATCGAGAAAATTATCCCAATCAAACAATCGAGGAGGCTCCGGATCAGTGAGGGAGTCAAATAAGATCGCATCAATAACGCGTCCATCTTCGCGTGCTTCTTTTGCCAGTTCGTCCAATACCCGGTCGAGGCCTTTAAAATATCTCTGATCCGGGTGCCTTGCCATCGAATAGAGCATTTCTTTTGCTTCTTCCTGATACATCTCAAGAATTTTGATTGCAAACAACCCGGAGATCTCCTTCATTTGTGGAGATGAAGATATCAGGTTCATCACTGAGGCTGCCGACCTTGTCTTTATAGCATCAATAACTCTGTCGTAATCGCCTGCAATTCCAACTTTGTCTTCTATTATCCGCAATACTGCCAGAAAGATTGTTCTTATAGGCTCTGCCAAATAATCGTAAATACATGTTCCGAACCTCTCTAAATAACCGACTATCAAGAAGATCAAACTGATGAGTGAATCATCCTGAACATAAGGGGAATCAAGAAACTCTGTAAATTTCTTGCGATCTTTCTCGAACTCTCCCCCTGTTAATTCCTTCACTAATGACTGCAGCAGGAGTCGGTTGAAATCCGGAACTCTATAAATGGCCAGTTCAGAAATCATTTTGGGAACCTTTCTTAACAGCAGTAATCGTAGCTGAAAGTCGAGCATTTCACTCTCTGTTTTCCAGTCGGCAACTATCCGGATCAAATGTGAGAGTAGATTGGTTGCTTCTGTTGTATACCTGTTCTTGATGTATTCTCTAAATACCTCATGAAATATTGAAAAAGCTTCTTCACCATTGGTAAGAGAAACGTTCGCAAGTTCTTTGCAGAGAACAAGCACACCTTTTACTCTTTCCGGTTCATCTATTACGAACTTCGTCAACCATGAGTCCAGAACATAAAGCGGCACCGGTTCGTCCATAAAGGCAAGAAACGTCAGTAGTGATTCTATAAGTCCCTCATTGTTTATGGCATGCATGGCTTTCTCTTTCCATTTGAGAAAGTATTGATCAACCGCATCATTCAGCGTAGTTGCTTTACCTGTTGAATGTTTGGAAAGAAGTTCAGCAAAAAGGAAGTTGTTCCCCGCAAGCGACAGTATCTCAAGCACTTTGCCTTCTTCAGGTTTCAAGCCCTGACACTCGAACGAGTGTTCTATAAACTTTCTCAATACTGCAGCTGTCTCGCGCTCATAGGACTCCAGGTTAATCTCTATAACGGCCTCTTTGCATCTTAATGCTTCAGCTTCTCTTGAACCTTTTCTGGCCGAAACAATATATGATACGGTACAATTCTCTTTTGTTAGCAGGTCTATCGGAATACAATCACGCAACTCTCCACTTGATTCATCTAGAGCGTCAATTGCGAAGATTAGCCTGCTCTCGTTTCTGTATCCTGAGAGAAAGCTTCTAAGCAGTTCAGATGAATACGTGTTTCTGCTTATTTTTACTCCTGCCTGAAATAGCATTGATTCTACACCTTTTGAAACATCCCTGGCTATACTGAAATAGTGACGGATTGCGTTGAGCTTACTCGCGAGTGATATCATGAAAGATGTCTTGCCACTGCCCGGTTCTCCTGTAATAAGTATGATTTTTCCAGGATTTTCTTTCAGGCATTTCAGTGTATCTTCTTCTAGGTTGCTTCTTGAAATATATCTCTTGATATGATCTTCTTCAAACTTCGAATAGTCAATTTCCCGTGGCTTCCATTGAACATGCACAATTTGCTGAAAGAGTCTACTATCGATTTTATCTGAGAATTCCCGGTATTCTCTGCCAACAACCTGTCCGGAAATCTCTATCTTCTCCCCTGTGACCGTACTAATGTATTTGCAGGAGTCAATCGATAATTCTTCTCCGTTATAGTTTCCTGTGGAAGTTTCCCACAGCATAAGCAAAGAACTATCATTCCATATCATCAATGGAGAAAGCCTGAGAAGCTGATTATCATTATCTATCCTAAGAATAACTGAATGGTAGGCTTTTGAAATGCTGGGTCTCTTTATGAATTCAAGACCAATGAATTTTTTCAGATCCTTCAGAACCTGCACATAAATAGAAGAAAATCTTTCAAAGTCCTTCTTGTACTCCTTTTCTTTTCCCGTCTGCAGATGTCCATGTCCCATAACGTCATTCCTGTATCTTGCGACTTCTCCAAGTGCTGATATAATTTCATTTCTCAGGAAGCACCTCATAATCTCGTTCAGGTGTTCAGGAACTGAAGTCTCAATATCGCCTGCACGAAAGTACCGAGCTGCAAAATTACTCAACAACCTCACCCACCGGCCAAGGCTAAAGCGTCTTACACAATCTGATATTTCATTTATATCTGCATAATCAAAGGAATACAGTATTTTAGACTCAGAAACCGTTGCAAGTAATAATGTGACCAGGAAATGCGTAAGACTTTCGAAGCTATCAATAACTATCCTTGTTTTTTCATACCATGAACGCTCCTCAAGCATGGCAGTTTTTATTCTCATGACAGAGTTGCGAATATTCTCCGGAAGCCTGGATAGAAAATCATCATTGAGATCTAGCAGGGAATTAGAAGCCAATTCAACACCTCAGCTCTTCTGACAGGATTGATAAAAGTCTAGGTGCCATTCCAGGTATCGCAAGTAGTATAGGACGCAACAAAAAAATCAATGGTGTTACCATTGAATAAACCAAAGACTATAAAGGACGCCCAAAGAGATGTTACCACAGGAGACGGAGAAAAAGAAATCATTAAAGTAATGTATAACCTGCTCACGAAGTGCGTGTATGTAACAGCTAATAGAAAGGAAGAAGAGAAGGAGAGCGAAAACTGGAATCGAGGAGATGGAAGTCGATTTTGACCTGTTCGAGGAGTAAAGACCTGAGCATAGAGATTGCTCTTTGGATTGTTTCGAACACTTTGTACCTCTTTGTTTCCGACTTAGTCTTCTCGAGAATGAATCGGTGAAGGTCATTGAAAATCAGATAGGCAAGAATAACCAGGATAGTCCAATGCTTGTGGCCATCTTCAGTCGAGAGTCCGGCTTTACCGAGCGAGAAGTGTTGTTTGGCAGTCTTGAAGTAGGACTCTATGGACCATCTGTTGAGATAATACAGGAAGATATCCTCAGATGAAAGCTCAGTATCTGAAGAGATCAGGGTGGTTCTTCTCCCGTCATCCAGCTCAGCCACAACTATC
>Ga0116195_1000698_pt1 | contig 25169 bp, 19 predicted proteins | sample AD_SCU002_MetaG_FD_89881 | JGI IMG/M metagenome (GOLD analysis project Ga0116195, IMG submission 89881) | Active sludge microbial communities of municipal wastewater-treating anaerobic digesters from China - AD_SCU002_MetaG | ecosystem: Engineered > Bioreactor > Anaerobic > Digestate | place...
ATAGGCGACCTGAAGGGAGCCGAAATGAAGCTCGACTACATAGCCGAACTCGGGATGGAAGGAATCTGGCTGCTTCCCATAATGCAATCTCCCGCTTACCACGGGTACAGCGTAACGGATTTCTTCGCCATAAATCCGATCTATGGAGACCTGAAGGACTTGAGAAACTTCCTTTACGGCGCGCATAAAAGAGAGCTCAAAGTAATTCTAGATCTCCCGCTCAACCACACATCGCCCAGCCATGAATGGTTTTTGAAAGCCCTGGACGGCGAGAAGCCGTACCGCGACTGGTATCTCTTTCTGCAAAGTGAAGAGTGGCTTAAGGCGCGCCGCCACTGGGATAATCAACAGGTCTGGTCTAACTACTCGGGCCGGTGGGTATATGCGCTCTTCGGACCGGGGAGTCCCGATCTCAACTTCGAGTCTCCTTCTCTATGGCAACAGATAAAAGAGGTTTTGACTTTCTGGCTTTCGGTGGGATTCGATGGGTTCAGGTTCGACGCGGCCAAACACATCTTCGATTTCTCGATCGAGAAGGGCATTTGCGAGTATCAGCACAGCAGGAACATCGCCTTCTGGAAGGAGATGACTTCCCACTGTCGCGCGATCTCCCCCGATTGCCTCTTCGTTAGCGAGGTCTGGGACGACGCCCGAATCGTGGATATGTACTCGAGCATCTTCGGGATCGGTTTCAACTTCCCCCTGGCCGAAGATCTGAAGCTGGCGATAGCTTCCAGGAACGCCGTGTCGCTCGTAAAGGCTCTGAAGACGGACATGCAGAGATTTTTCAGATCCAGACGCAGTTACGAGTCTGGCACTTTCCTGACCAACCACGATATGACGAGGCTCGTCAGCTCAATGAATGGCGACAGGGATCTGGCGCTTCTGGCGCTTACGGTGCTGCTCACTCTCCCGGGACTGCCCTTCCTGTACTACGGAGAAGAGCTGGGAATGGAAGGGGTCTACGACGAGTACTTCAACGAAGAGCAGCTGGAACCGCACCTCTGGTACGAAAACGGATATGGACCCGGCCAGACCGAATGGAAGGCTTTGGGAAAGAACCGCCCGCACAGCGGCGTATCCTTCCAGGCGCAGAGCGGTATAGCGGGAAGCTACTTCGAGCGTTTCAAAAATATACTGAGATTCAGGAGGGATAATCCCTGGCTCAGATTCACCACGATCAAAAGTATAAGCAGAAAGAAGGATCTGGTAAGGATCAACCTCCACGGGAGCAAAGGAAACGCTTTTCTGTACCATAACACAGGCAGCTCGAGAGCGACGCTCGACACGGCCGGAACTCCCGTTGTGATAAATGGAACACTGGAAAGACTCAGGGGCAGGTGGAGCCTGGCGGGCCTCTCGAGCGCGATAGAGGTGCTCAATGAATAAAGATAGAGCCTCGATAGCGAGGATCGGATCGATCTTCGGCGTGATCGGCAACGCCATTCTGGCGGTTATGAAGTTGTTGACCGGTTTCCTCACCGGAAGCGTCGCGATACTGGCCGACGGCATGGACTCGTCGACGGACATACTGACGTCCCTTATAACTCTGGTATCGACCTCGGTCTCCAACAAACCGCCGGACGCGCAGCACCCATACGGTCATGAGAGAGCCGACGCCGTAGCGTCTAAGATAGTATCGATGGTCATCTTTTTCGCCGGCGCTCAACTGGCGATGAGTTCCATCGAGAAGCTCTTTTCGGGAAGCTCGTCGGTTGAGAATCTGCCGCTGGTGGTTACGGTGGCTTTGATCTCGGCGATCGGGAAGTACGCGCTATACAGATACAAGCTGGCGATAGCCAGAAAAATCGACTCATCGGTCTTCATGGCCGATGCCCTGAACATGAGATCGGATATAACAATATCCCTGTCCGTTCTTCTCGGCTCTATTCTGGTTAGCTTCACGGATTTCCAGATAATAGACACGCTGGTCGGCCTGGTGGTCTCGGCCATGGTTATAAAGACGGCCGTCGGAATCTTCTGGGAGACCAACTTCGAGCTCATGGACGGTCTCAAACCCGGTGACGATATATACAACATAATCTTCGAAGCCGTCTCCAGAGTTCCCGGCGTTCAGAATCCTCACAAGGTAAGGGTGAGGAAAATGGGCTACAAATACCTGGTCGATCTGGATATAGAGGTTGATCCGCTGCTCACGGTCAGAAAGGCACACGCGCTGGCGAAGAACGTAGAGAAGGCGATAATTGAAGGTAATGAGAGCGTGTACGATGTGCATGTCCATGTGGAACCGGCCGGAAACGTTGAAAATGAAAACTTTGGAATCGACTCGGCAGGTCAATTTGAAGAGAAGAATTAACTATCTTGCCGGATTGATCGAACAAAACAAAGTAACTTATAATATACTATAAAAAGAGTAATGATTTCCATGGCAAATCCAACCGATCGGACAAGAAAACCAAAAAAATATCTCAAACCTGGGGGTGAATCAATGAATCTTAAAGGCACAAAAACACTCGAAAACCTTATGAAGGCCTTTGCGGGAGAATCGCAGGCGAGGAATCGCTATACGTTCTACGCTTCCGTCGCGAAAAAGGAAGGCTACGAGCAGATAGCCGCGATTTTCACCGAGACCGCCGATAACGAGAAAGAACACGCGAAAGTGTTTTTCAAACACATCCTCGAAGGAATGGCCAGCGAACTACCGATCACGGTACATGTCGATGCCGATTACCCGGTAGAGCTGAGAACCACCAGAGAGAATCTCAAGGCCGCCGCGGCCGGGGAAAACGAAGAGTGGACTATGCTGTACCCGGAATTTGCCGATGTGGCCGAAAAGGAAGGCTTCAAGGATGTCGCCAACAGCTTCAGACAGATCGCGAAGGTGGAGAACAGACACGAAGCCAGGTACCTGAAACTGCTCGATAATATCGAGAAGTGTAAAGTCTTCAAGAGAGAAGAGAAAGTGTTGTGGAAATGCGGGAACTGCGGCTACATTCTCGAGGCTAAAGAGGCGCCCGATGTATGCCCGGCCTGCAAGCACCCGAAAAGCTACTTCGAACTTTTCTGCGAAACTTACTGAGATCGAACCGAACCATACGAAGAGACCCGGCGAATCGCTGCCGGGTCTTTTTTTAGAAAAGTTAGACTCGATGGTATTAAATGATCTACCCGAGTTCGACATGACACGGGCGAACAAAATGCACGAATTCATTTTCCCGAAAGGGTTATAGAATTTGTGAAGATTGTGAGCGTGTCACCAGGTGTTTTGCTGGATTTCGTAGTAGCTCGGAGGTGTTTCAACCTTAGGTCTGGAAAGGGATTCACGCAATTTGTCTGTTGTTTTTTTGCTCTTGTACACTTCATTTCTTTTGACTGAAAAAAACCGGATTGTATTCGCTCCTGTTCGTTTCTCATCTTGCTGCAGGTCATTGAAAGTCTTAAGATATCTTTCTCTTCCAGATCCGAAAGAACAGGAGTCTGACCCTGTTTACGTGCAAACAAAACACAGATCCCGATTACTGCAGCTAGAGATGCCGCAGGGTGCATTCCTGATTTCAGGAATCCACAGTACAGAGTGGCACCCAGGCCAAGAACTCCTCCGAGAGAAAGATCACTCTCACCTGCCATATTTACGAAAACGATTCCAAGTGCCGTGACCAAGAGAGGGGAAACCTGAATCATTATGTTAACAACATTATCTGGCTGGAGGAAGTATGGAGAAAGTATGCCAAAGATTACAATCATGAACACGAAAGCCATGATTGTACCGCTTCTGTCAAGCCACCAACCGAAGCCCTTACTCTTACTTGATAAATCCAACTCACTCATTAACTTTTCCCCCCATCGTCAACAATAGAAGCTCATCTTTAACTGCAGTTTTGGAATCAAGCAGTCCTTTCTCCTTCCCCGCAAAAAGCACCATTATCCTGGTCGATGCCCTTAGAGCTTCATCGAAATCGCTGGTAGTGACAATAACAGACTTCCCTTCCTTTGCAAGACTATTTATGATTTCGTATATCTCTTCTTTCCCTTTCACGTCTATCCCAACTGTAGGCTCATCAAAGAAGTAGATCTCGGAGTTGCCGACAAGCCATTTGGCAAACACTACCTTCTGCTGGTTACCACCGCTCAAGAATTTCGACGCCGTTTCTAGACCGGCAGTCTTTATGGAAAGCTCTTCTACAAGCTTCTTTGCCACTTCCTTTTCCTTCTTCACGTCGACAACGAATCCAAGCCTCGAGAGCTTCTTCAATGACACCAAAGAGATATTCTTTCTGACCGAGAAGTCATACACTACTCCATTGAGCCTTCTATCTTCCGGCACAAGCGACAATTTCTTATTTTTGGCATGTAAAGGGCTCTTGGGAACCCAGCTCTTGCCATTTATCTTGAGTGTTCCACTTGTAGCTTTTCTCAACCCGAATATAGTCTCTATTAGTTCCGTTTTTCCGCTTCCGACTGCTCCTGTAATACAGAAGACCTCGCCTTTGAAAACATCGAAATCTATGGGGCCGAAAGTCTTTCCGTCGCTCAACTCTCTTACCTCCAGAGCAGGTGTTTCACCGTAACCGGGAGCAAGATTCTCCATCTTCTTAGTAACATCGATTTCTTTGCCCATCATGCTCCGAATAATTTCCTTGGTCGTAATTTCGTTCACCTTGCAGGTCACGACTTTTTCCCCGTCTCTCAGAACAGTGAGAGTGTCGGCAATCCTGTAGATTTCTTCCAGTCTGTGGGATATGTAAATCGCGGTAATATTCCTCTCCTTTTTCAGACGGTCAATTACGGAAAATAGAGCGTCTACTTCCGATGAACTCAGCCTTGAAGTCGGCTCATCCAGAACGAGGATCTTTGGATTCCTGTAAAGCGATCTCGCAATACATACAAGTTGCTGCTGAGCCACGGTCAGATCTCTAGCAAGCGATCTAGCATCTATGAATCCTGGAATCAGCTGATCAAGAGTTTCTTGAGCTTTCTTTGACATCTCCCTTTGGTTCAAGAGAGCGACTTTTGTTACCTCGTCCCCCAGAAGGACGTTTTGTGCCACAGTGAAGCTGGAAACGAGCTCGAGTTCCTGGAATATGAAGTCGATCCCGTATTGCCTTATGTTCTGTGCGGTTGCAGCATTGAGGCTCTTTCCATTAAGAAAAATCTCTCCGTCTGTCTGCTGATATACCCTGGCGAGTATCTTTATCAGAGTTGACTTTCCGGCGCCATTGGCTCCGAGAAGCGCATGGACCTCTCCTTCTTTCACCTCGAAACTCACATTCTTTAGAGCGTGCACCCCCGGAAATCTCATGTCTATTCTTGAGAATTCAAGTAGACTTGTGTTAGTCAAAATCATCACTCTCCACTACTGACTCCATCCTTTGGATCTTTCAACGGCTCTGTTCCAGACAGAGATCATGCTTTCCCTTCTACTTTCGGCCAATTGCGGTTCGAATACTCTCTCCGTCTTCCGGAGTCTCTTAACCTCCGAACAATCCTTCCAGAATCCTGTAGACACACCGGCAAGATACGCCGCACCCATGGATGTACTCTCCAGGTATTCCGCTCTGTCAAGAGAACAGGAGCAGATATCCGAAACCAATTGCATCAAGAAGTCGTTCTTAGCCATTCCACCATCGACATTCAATTTCTGAACAGATATATCAAGCCCGTCGCGGGCAGTTCTAAGAACATCGTAGGTCTGAAAGGCGACCGACTCCAGTGCGGCCCTGGAAATGTGAGCAATATCATGGTTGAAAGACAGACCCGCTAGAATCCCTCTTGCAGTCATATCCCAGTGAGGAGCCGCAAGTCCTACGAATGCGGGAACGAAAGCTATCCCTTCGGTCGAGTCAACGCTTTGGGCCAAATCAGTGAGCTCGGAAACGCTCGATGCGAGCCGAGCCTTCTTGACCAGCCAATTTAGAAGAGAACCTGCGACGTAGACTCCGCCTTCAACTTTGTAAGTCATTTCACCGCCAATCCTCCAGGCGATTGTTGGGGTCAAACCTCTCGCTTCAGATCTTATGATTTTGCCGGTGTTGATTCCCAGATTAAGACAGGTTCCAAATGTGCACTTTGCTTCATTCTCTTTAAAGCAAGTTTGTCCAAAAAGCGCCGATTGCTGGTCCCCCAAGCAGCTCATTATTGGAGTAGGTTTGACGAAAAACTCGGCCGGTGCCACCGCTTCTCCAAAGAGTGAATCGGAATCGATGACCGCAGGAAGAATCCGCTCGGGTATGTCAAATTCCTTAAGAAGCGCGTCATCCCAGTCATTTGTGATTATGTTGAACAGGAGAGTTCGAGAAGCATTTGAACTGTCTGTCTTATGAGAGGTCCCATCTGTGAGTTTCCAGATGATCCATGAATCGACGGTGCCGAAAAGCAACTCCCCCTTCAGAGCGCGCTCCCTCACATCAGGCACGTTCTCGAAAAGCCAGACAATTTTCGTGGCAGAATAATAAGCATCAAGGAGTGATCCTGTCTTTCTCTCAATCTCTGCTTCAAGGTGCTCGTATTTCTTGCATATCTCGGCCGAGCGCTTGCACTGCCAGCTTATAGCATTGTAAACGGGAGCCCCAGTCTTCCTGTCCCAAATTACCGTGGTCTCGCGCTGATTTGTTATCCCAACCGCAGCTACTCTACTGCTCGAAACATTATTCCGGATTTCTCCCAGACAATTCACTACCGAATCCCACAATTGGATAGGATCATGCTCAACCCATCCATCTCTGGGACTGAAGGAATCAATAGGAGTGTTAGCACTGGCAACGATAGACCCAGAAGCATCAACACAGATGACTTTCGTCCCGGTGCTCCCGATATCGATCGCCATTACCAAATCACGACTCATAAAGCAAAACCCCCTCCATATTCTCAGATACCCTTTGAACGCACAGTAAGCTTTCCATATTTTCCAAGCTGAATACCCTCGTAGTATTCAATCAATCTCCTGTTACTGTCGTAGGTAACGCTCTCTATCTTGAATGCGGGATAACAGTCCTTCTTCAAACCGAAGATCTTCATTTCGGAATCATTCAGAATGATTGGGACAAAGGATCTCACAAACTCCTGCATCACAATTCCGTATCGTCTTCCGAGCACAGAATATAGAAACTCTTTGCTGAAGTCGTTTTCCTCAATACCAGGTACCAGGTCGTAAGAAATGAAGTTTCTTGAGATAATCAAAGGCTCATTGTTTATTACTCGCAGTCTCTCCAGAGCGAAGACCCTTGCTCCGCACGATATTCCCAGATTTTCCGCAACCGTCTCATTTGCTCCGATAATCTCGCACCGCAGAACCTTGTCCTTAATGCCAATGTTTTTCTTCACTAGCTCCTCTCCAAGACCCATCGTTTCACTGACGTACTGGAACGTGATTGACCGGGAAGAAACGAAGGTCCCCTTTGCCCGCTGCCTCGAGAGATACCCATCCCTCTGGAGCTTCATCAAAGCATTTCTCACGGTGATTCGACTGACGTCGAATACCTTGCAAAGCTCCATTTCGTTCGGCAGTTTATCGCCTTCCTCGAGAATTCCCTTTGATATTGCATTAGTGATCCAGTCAGCGATCTGCTGAAATAACGGAACAGAAGAAGAGACATCTAGCCTCACTTTCGTCCAACTGTACATGGATTCACCTTCTCTGCAGGAATTTTTGTATTGTTATAACAATATATCTATATAACCCAGTGATGATAATACCAAATGTCAACCAGATCGAAGAAACCCGATGATCCTCCGCCTGGTCGGATTATTCACACTGGTGACTCTTTAGCAATGAAGTTCTTCGGAATTCGGAGAGTATCTGGAACAGATCAGATCGGTCCACGTCGATCTCCGAACTGCGACTTGTTCCGGCAGGCGATCTCTTTCGGGCATAATAGACACTGCCTATAATGGGTTGAGACTCTGAACCAGATAATCGATAATCGTTCCATCGAAAGGCTATGCAAAGCAAAAAAGCGAAAGCGGGAAGAACTCAAGAGCTTAACTCAACAGAAACTTTCACTCATTCTTCTTGATCGAAAGATAATGATTCACTATAAGAATTAACTGCAACAGCTCGCCAGATTGATATAATTATTTTGTCTTATCGATTGTACTCATTAGAGTCTCCTCATTATCTTATAGCGTGTCTGATATTCACCCGGGAAGCTTGTTTTGATGGTCATATACGTCCGGTCATTATCAGATTAAACTTCGAAACTATCCATCTAGCCTTTCTTAACAGAGATTATCTGTGAGAGGCCGTTTTAGGTTGAGGAGGTGATTAGCTAGCACATTTCCGCATGCTTTGAAGAGTAGATCTTGCCTATTTGAGAGCTAATCTGTTTGGAATACGAGAGGAGGAGGAAAAATGAAAAGAAGCTTAAAGCTACTACCTTTGTTCGTTATCATGTTCGCAATGGTTTTTGGGGTATCTTCGTTTTCTCAGGATTTCACGACCTCTGTGAACATTCCACTGACCACATATTTTGCAAGGGTTCAGGTCAACCCATATTATCAGTTGGTTAACCTTGCTTCGATTGACTTTGCCGAGAAGTACTTGAAGGGCACTGATTACGAGAACTTACCGGTTATTTCTCGTTCTTCCACAATTGATGCTGGATTCAGAGGCGCCGACAATTTCGCGGACGTTCCTGCCGGACCTATCACCAGTGAGGAGATGCAACACTTATACCGCTACAGCAACAAGATATCAGCACTGAAGCTAAATGGTAAGCAGATAATCGATTGGCTGGAAGCCTCAGCTGGAAATTTCTTTCAGATTGATCCTGAGGTCACTGACGATCAGATTCTCGTAAATTTTGGATTTGACTGTCACCATCTAGACCAGTTCTGGGGCATCACTTACATCTATGATGTTACACAACCTCTGGGAAGTAGGGTAGCTCGCGCAGAGTACGAAGGAGTTCCTCTTTCCGAGGATATGGAGTTCATTGTAATGGTTGACAGCTACAGAGCAAGCGGAGGCGGCGGATTGCCTCATGCAGTTCCCGAGAATGTCGTTCTTGAGTGGGATGTCGATTACAAGACCATGGTTTTCGAGTATCTTGATTCTCTTGGAGGAATCATGCCTGAGTTAGTCATAAACTGGTCGATCAAGCCCATAGAGACTGCCGGCAAAGTGCTTTTCAAGACAGGTGGGGAATGGGGAACACCTGTGCTTGAGTACATGGAAGTAGCCGAGGAGCTGGGAATTGAACAAGTAGATCACATTTCGTATATTGGTACAGATGATGTTTGGGGTCTATTCGAAATCGACTTGTCGAAAGTGAAGACACCTCAGTTCTAGAACCCTTTGTAGAATCCCGTTTTAGATTTGCTGAGACTTAATGTTGCTGGCACTCACAACCATGATGAAAGTGAGTGCCAGCCTATAACAGCAGAGGGAGGTAATCTTAAATGCCGAAATCTAGAGGCGCAAGATACTTATTTCTGACATTAGCATTTGCTCTCTTACTTGCTATGTCTGCTTTTTCTCAGGAATTTGCGGCCAATGAGCCTAGACAAATAGTGCTCACTTGGCAAAGCGATCCGACTACGACCATGACAGTTACCTGGCGAACCGATATTGAAGGAGAAAGATCGATTGCTTTCTTCTCCACCAACAAGGACCTAGATATTGACGAATATGAGTCGAAAGAGGCCGAGACTTATACTTTCGAAGAGACCGAGGCTTGGCTGCACACTCTAGAACTGACCAACCTGGTTCCTGGTGAGACCTACTGGGTAGTCCTTCAAACAGATGACGGCACAAGCGACAAGTTCTGCTTCAGAACAGCCCCCGACAATCCGAGTGACATCAAGTTTATAGTAGGGTCGGACGCACAACATCTGCGTTCGCAGATGAGTGTGATTCGAGAGGTTCACCGGAAAGCCGCAGAAGAGGATCCCGACTTCTTCGTTTACTCTGGAGACTTCGTCAACGCTGAACTGAGCGATTACGAATGGGATCTGTTCTTTGACTTGTGGCATGAACTAATGATCACAGACGAAGGCAGAAGAATCCCAATAATACCTGCCTTAGGTAATCACGAGGTTGTTGCCGGTTATGGCGGCTCTATAGAAACAGCAGTCTTCTACTTCAATCGATTCAAGATGCCAGCTCCTTACACTTATCACGTAATCAACTATGGCCCTGAACTGACAATAATATCTTTAGATTCTGGCCATGCGTCTCCTGTGGATGGAGAACAAGTCACTTGGCTCGAGAAAACTTTGCAGGAAAATCAGGACAGCACATGGAAATTGGCCCACAGTCATGATGGCGGATGGTGGGGGTCAGGAGCAGTCCCAACGAAAGTCAGATGTCTATGGGTGCCTCTGTTCGAAAAGTATGGTGTGGATGTTGTACACAGTGGACATATTCATTCCTACATCAAGACCTGGCCTATCACAGGAATTAGCGACTTAGCAGCAGAAATCGACAATATGATCGAAGAAGGTCTTGAGAGAGCTGGAGAAAACTACGAGCAAGGAAAGAATTACGCTCCGCCCCTTCAGCCGAATCTACTGAAGCTATCTCGAGGAAGCTGGGAGGAGCTGGATTTCGATTCGCTTTCGGCGGGTCTTAGAGAGCTTACCTACATGCTGTCACTCTTCGTCATTCAGTCAGGAGAGGCAACAAAAGAGCGCGTATTTGATCAGATTGGTTCAACAAAGTTGTTTGAGAATTTCTGGAAGCCCGTACTTGATTCTGAATCTTACGAGGACAATGCCTTGATTGACGAAGAGAATGGAGTATACTACATCGGCGTCGGTGGTCTCGGAGCAGAAATGGGCGGAGGTAGAGACCCCGACAAGTACTGGTGGTTGAAAGAATCAGGATCTGACCACCATTACTGGCGCATAACAATTGACTCGTCAAAAAACCAGCTAACAGTGATTCCTGTGTTTTATTACCCTGATGAGGGAAGATGGGAAGAAGGAGAATCTTTCACCAGAACTAAGTAATCTGACGAAAGGATTCTTCTAATCTTGATCAAACCCCTGATCTTATCTTGAATATAATGGAGTTGTCAATCTGAGGGCACATTCTGTGCCCTCTTCTGTTGGCATTTCAGAGTCAAAAGAGTTGCCATGTTGGAGCAAATCTTAAAGGACAAGACTGATAGATCTGCAATGACTGTCGAGAGGAGCCGTAATCATATATCATTCTCCCGCAAGGGACCAATCGTTGATGTGAGCCGCCGACACCTTGAACTGCAGAGAGCGATGAAGCGTCAAGCTGGGCTGGGCAATAATGCACAAATAGCCACTCTTCACCGTTGATTCGTAAATGAAAGAGCGCGTCACGGGAAGACATCAGCTTCATCTCTTTGATATTGTTCTCTCACTTTCACCACCAAGAATCACGGAAGAATGCAAACACAAAAGTGTGAATTCAATGCCCTGGCAGCAGCAACCACAATTGAAGCGGAAACATCAACCACGCTCAAAGCTTCTAGAAGCCATCTCAGCAGATCAAATTATGTAATGTGAAAAACGGAATCACTCACTGAAAGAAGGTATATTGTTGTTTGAAGATCAGAGCAGAGTTTCAAATTAGGAATTCGTTCTCGTAAGAAACATGAAGAAGAAAAACCAAATCCGGATTCTACACTTGACTTCTAGAAAATAAACATAGACATAAATATGTTGACAATCCAGAAGAGAGACGGCCTCACCAATCTTTCAGTTTGCTCCAGGAGGCCATAAGCGATTCTAGAGTGTCGTTGTTCATCCTTCCCTCGTTATCTTTCTCTGTGTAACTTAATCCCCAATTCAATGCTCTTATCACTGCCTTTGAGAGGAGAATCCGTTTCTTTCTGTCCATTATGCCTCTGTTCATTTGCATTTTGGTATGCTTGCAGAAGTTGGCCCATAGCTCGTTAAGTGTTTCATCTGGAAGATCTTCACAAGAATTGTAGAAGCTCATGAGATCAACAACGTCATCACAATTCTCAAGTTGAAGCTTAAGCGTTTCGAGGTTTTCTGCCCCTAAGAACTCTCTAATTGCGGCATAGTTATACTCATCAAAATAGAGACCTACTGGTGGACTTACACCCCACTTCTTGTACTTATCTACAGGAAACAATGAAGTAGGGTACGCCAGAACAAACAGGTAGATTACCTGTTTAAGGACAAAACTTGCCACAACCAGGTAGAAGAGAACGCTTTCAGCTGAGATCGAGAGGTTTCCTTTGCTCATGGTTGAAATGCTTTCGTCGAGTTGAGGAGAGTGATTATAGGCGCAGAGGCTTTTGAATGCCTTCTTCAGCGATTCTTTCAACAGATTCAGCCTTTCAGTATTGCAGAATTCCGCCGCCTCAATGCGTTCTATACTCAAGTCAACCATTGCATGAAAGTTAGGTTTGTTTTTCTTTCCATGAACCCATTCGAGATGTTTTTCGTGCCCGTTCTTGTCAGCAGTTACATGTCGGTATATGTGCAAGACAGAAAGCTCCAGAAATGGCCTCAATAATGCCAAGGAAGCAAGCAAATTACCGTCCAGCCATGACGATATGCTGTCGCGTAAGTAGAAGAGACTTTCATAGAAGCAGTAATGCCGGTTCCATACATGCATTCGGAGAATCTCAGCAGCGGTCCTTGGTTTGAAATCCAGTTCAGCGTTGATAGAAATGTCCAGAATGTCCTGGAACTCAATGTAAGCCTGAATGCCGCTAACTAACTCTGAGAATTCCTGATTCTCTCTAAAAAGTGAGAACAGATCTTCAGTATACGGTTTCAGATTCTTTCTGCTTATTCCAAGTATTGTCAGAAGAATCCTGTCTGGGGAACCTTGATAATCCGGGTCTCTAACTATGCTTAGATATTCCCTCTGCTCAGGAAACCACTTCTTGAATCTCTCGAATTTCGTCTTGGCCTTCGTTTTTTCACCTCCTCGCTAAAGTACAATGCTGAAATAGCTGCTTTCCCGACTTAGAATCACCATTTCAAGCGGTTCTGTTTCTTATTCGAGAATTGTTTCGAATGTTTATTAACAGATGGCACATACCAATTTCGCGAACCACACACACCATCGATCTAATTGGAGCATACATAGCTGTGTTGAGATCTTTCACTCAAAAATCCCAGCCCATTTACTGATAACTCCACGCATTGTGGATCAGTCAGGCACCTTTCCCTAATCTGTCCCAGTTATCGGCGAAATATCTGGCAATTCCCAATCCTGGCTTGTATCCGGGATAGCTTATCTGAAATTCCTTTCGTGCTTCTTCATAACTTCTATCGGAGATCACGTGCAGACCCTTAGCCATGAAAAGCAGTGCTAGAGAGGGAGCTCTTGATTCACCAAGATTGCAGTGAATCAGTAGATTCTTGCCTTCGATGTAATGCTTCTGGGTGAAGGTCGTGAAATCGACAAAGGTCTGAGACATGAAAAGAGGAATATCTGGATCAACAATGTTCAGATAGAGATTAGCTCCTCTCTCGAGACTCAGGTAACTGGGGTGGTTCTTTGGTAGTGAACCGTAGTACCCGACCGCATTGACGTGGCATGGATGCTTGCAGGCATGAACTACAGCCCATTCAGGTCTAGAATGGAAGCAATCCGCTTCAGAGCCAACGTAGAGACGATCGCAAACTTTGGTCATGTTGGATTGCCTTCCTTCAATTTCCTTTGCTGAAACTCAAGAGCAGTCCAGAGAATGTTCCATGCGAGGGTTTGATAATTCCACAATTCTATGATCGTTATCTTTCTATTTCCGAGATTGGTTGATCCGTGGGCCGAATATTTATTCCTGAAGCTCTCGAACTCTATTACGAGCTCATGATAAGACTTATCAACGAAATGTCTAGTATTAATATCGTACTTCTTCATCTTTCTAATTGGATCAATCCCTGCATCTTCAAACTTTTCAAGGAGCTTTTTTTCCTTTTTTGGTGGATCTCCAATTATCGCCTCAACTGACTTATATGCATTGTGAAGAGCATTTTCAAAGGCGCATTTCTCAAATCTGGTGGGCGGCACAAAATCAGGATCACTCAATATCTCCGTAGTTCTCGGCATACTGAAGTCTCTGTGGCTCATTACAAGAAATCCCGCGCTCAGAAGGAGCTTTGCGCTGGAAACCAAAACCGGTACCAGACGAAAGACACTTCTGAGTCTGTCTTCACCAATAGCCAGATTGTTATTGATAACTCTCTCGAAACTTAAGAGATCAAAGTACCCAATGTTCTCGGTATGATATCGCTTAATAGATCGAAGATTCAACACGCTTCTCTTATTTACTAAGTTTAAAGGGAACTTGAGTAAGTAGAAAGGCTCTTCGTGAGGTAGGAAGCCCATCGAGAGTAGAAATGCTCCCTGGAACGCGTCAGCGATCCTTTTGGAAAGGTTGTCCGATTCTTCACCATCACCAAAAACAATCACATGGCGTCTTGAATGAGTTTCGTTACCCGAAAAAGGATTACCTTGATCATTGGCAACAAGAACCGTCTTCAATAAACATCCTATCGCTTTGAGAGCTTCCCGAGAAGCTCTCAGATAATGTGGTGTCACTATGCGACCTGTACCCATGGTATAGGTGCTCTTGTGGTCTTTGCTGCCTTCTGGAACGCTTAAACCAGTTACTAGATAACCGTATTTCATGAAAACCTACCCGGTCTTATGGTACGGAAAGCTTTGGTCTTTAAGGGAGTACGGTCTCTCTTCTTATTTGAAGTTGGATGTACTCCCTTGCCAAACCATGTACCTGTAGCAAGCCAGACTTCATAATAGAAAAGCCACAGGGATGTCCAGGGGATTATTGTCTCACCAATAAGCATAGTTGGTTTCCATTCATAGTGTTTCGGATAATATAGGCAGAGCGATCCATCAGAGAGCAAATGAGGAGGATTTCTCCCGCCCGGTTTTTCCAGTTTTGGTTCGATAATTCGGACTCTAGGGCGTGATTGGAGACGATAGTTCAATGTGAATGTGTACGTTGATGAAATCGTTGTGGGAGATATTTGCCCGCTTATTCTCAGTTCACCGCATTTAGCTGTACATTTGAACCCTGGGAATGTTTGTTTCAGGTGGCTGTATTGCTCCATAATTGTCAAGGGTTTCAGTATGTTCTTCTTCACCTGCTCTCTCCAAAGAATGTATTCTTCCTCACAGTAGTTGAATTCAGCTCAGAATCCCCCACACTACTGAGATTACCTGTTGCGTTTCCCATAGTCAGACGCTCCGCTTCCCTAAGTGCCTGAATGTCTTCAGAGTATTTGGTCAAAGCTTCTTTTGTCACAGTCTCGCCAAACATCTCTTCAAGATGTCTAGATATATCATTGATTCCCCTAATAGAGCTAAGGGTTTTCCACCGATTCGCGAAATCTGAGACAAATTCCTTAAAGACCCTGAATTCAGCAGAATTAGCCTTCCAAGATTCTGCAAAGTTTTCTCCGTTTTCTATAGGATTAAAAACAGCGGGAGGAGACTGCAGACTGCACACATTGGAAAGAATTGAGTCAAGAATATGGCCCATATCATCAAACAAAGAGCCCTTATCCTGATAGTGCATACCAGCCAAGGTTGTCAGAACTATACTCTTAGGTGCTTCATCATTTTTCGTTGAGAAATAGACATCTCTATGTCTTTTTATGAGTTGTACTGAGCGTTTGAGGGTGGGTTTGACTTCAAACGGAAGGTCGTGAGGAAGTGGTTCCTGCTGAGCTACCTCAATAATCTTTAGTCTAATACATCGATCTTCAAACCACTTTGCATATAGCCTTGGAGCAGAAGGTACCCAATTATTGAGTTGCTTATCCGGAACCTGGAGTTTTTCTGACTCAATATTCTCAAGTGGGTAAGCAGGTAGAATGTCCATATGAAAGTCACCAGCGTACTTGATGCGAACACATCTTCGCTTTTTCTCCACCATGTCGGCGTATCTATCACTATCCCTGAATTTCTTGTAAAGCTTATCAAGCAAAACGTTTGGGCTAAAATCGGAATGCCATTTTTGTTTTATCTTCAACACAATGTCAAGATCATACTCCTCACCAGACAAAGGTTTTACAGTAGTGCCTATTTTGTAGGAGCCTTGCGGAAAGACATCGATATCGTTCCCCTGAAATAGATCTTCATCGCTATCAAGGAAATTGAAAATTGCATTATAGGTCTGACTTGCCTTTTCTCTTTTTATTTGTGGTAGTTGTAGCTCATTTCCAATGCGTTGAAGTAATTCATCCATTATAGGTCTTGAAGTAACATAATAAGCTTCATACAGCACATTCATCACTCCTCACAGAATCCAAAGGCTATTCTCTGAAATCTTAGCGCTTTGTGAATTGATTTCTACACCCTCTGACTCGATTTCACTCTCTGAACACCATTTATAATGATCTTTCCCGTTGGTCATAGTACTCCTCAATGCGATTTCTTGTTCATCTGTAGGTAGGAACTCATATACTTCAGCCAATAGGAATTCATGGGATTTGGGATTTAGTTTTGACACTCTCTTTGGTTTGTAAAACATAGATGTCCTCAGATACCGAAATTTCAATATCCGAAAATACTCCTTTGGAAGAATCCCAGACTCGAGAAGCTCCTCACGGAATTCTCTTTCAACGGTAACCTCCCTATCTTCCCTGCTATAAAACCACTTAAGAAAATACCTCAGTTTCCATCCTGGAATTCGAATCCTCAAATCGTTTTCGCTGTCTTGATCAATTGGCATGCAATTATCGTCTTTTGCGTTCATCTTTTTGAGCGTTGACTTAGCTTCATCGTAATATTTGACAACGCCTCCGACTGGCTGAAATTGCTTGTTGATTCTATTCCCTTGAACAAGAAGGTATCTGCCATCAATCTTAATACTAAATAGATATGAGATAGAGAGCCTGACCTCTTTTTTGAGTAAGCATCTAAGAATGATCAAGATCGAACGAAACACGAAATTCTCGAGACCAAGAAACCAGGTCAAGACGAACGAGATTAATCCCGAAATCAATGCAGTGAGCAATAAATTCATCAGGATCCCTGACATTAGCGACAGAACAAAAAAAATGAGAAACAGCACCGACATCTTTACAATGAAACCAACCATCAACAATCCTCCTTTGAAAAGGGCACTCTTCTCAGAAAACTCAAAGTCTCTCGGAACATCTAAGTCCTATTCAGCAAAATTCAAACGTTTTTTGGTTTGAACCACTCCCTATTCAGGAGTTTCATGCGGGTGAGATTCATTAGAGTCTTTGAGAAGTGTGTGGAAAGAGAGTGATTTAGAGAAGGATATCCAGTACACTTGTAGTGACGGTTTTATTTGCACGAAACTCGTTTCACAAATCCTGGAGCCCCCAGCTCCGGGATTTCTATTAAGAATGATACTACTATGCACACATTTTGTCAAGCGATTTATTTCAGTAAATCACTTACAATTGATATATTACTTTAGTCATAGCTCGATTGTGCTATACTAATAACAGTTTGGCAGTCGCTTCCTGAGATCTATCAGTTCGTTTTAGCGCTCAGTCGGTTGCTTTCTGATGAGTGTCAATCTATAAAAATGTTTTAACAATAGATTCTGATTAAAAGGTGGGCCTGTTGAGCGTCGATTGGTACAACCTCCGGGAGCGTAAGAAATGAGCGATAATAGATTATCTTGATCCATGCTGAAAACTTACGTCTATTTCGTTTCTATTTGGGAGCTACAAATGAGGATAACTGAGAGAAAACTCGAAGAAATCGCCGATATAATAATCGGTATAAATGAGGCTAGAGGTAAAAAGTCGGGGGAGTTCACTTATCACATAGTGACCCCAGCTGACCTGGATGATTCGAACGACTTCGAAAGGCTCGAATCCGTAAATCTTGAGACGGAGGTCGGAGATCATAATTTAGTCCGTCGGGGTGATTTGCTAATAAAGAGGGTCAGTCCTAGCTTTGTAACGTTAGTCACGGGTGAAGTCTCCAACGTAGTTGTTTCAAGCAACATGTTGATCATTCGCTGTCATCAAAGCGCTGTTCCAGCTTTTCTAGCTGGATATCTGGAGCTTAGAGGGCTTGAAGCTCTGAAGCATTACACAGAAAGAGGAATGACCATGCACTCGGTAAGCAAGAAGGAGCTGAACGAGTTTATGATTCCACTGCCAGATATGGAGACTCAGAAGGTCCTGGGAGAGCTCTGGCTCTTGAACAAGAGAAAGCGAGACTTGCTATCGAGGCTTTCGGAAAAAGAAAGCGATCACATAAAATCTATATTTATCAAGACATTGAGTGAGGGGAGAGGCAGATGACTACAAGAAAAGACATTGAAAGTGCATTATGGAGGGGTGCCGATACCTTCAGGGACACGATTGACGCGGCAAATTACAAAGACTTCGTTCTTTCGATTCTCTTTGTGAAGTATCTGAGCGATACCCACACTGAATTACTGGAAGAGCTGAAAAGCAAATACGATGAAGTCAGGTTAGAGCGTCATATGAAGAGGCTTCCGGTAATAATGGACGATGAGCACAAGTTTGATTACCTCTACAAAAACAAGAATAGCGACGACCTTGGTCAGTTAATAAATGCCTGTTTGAGAGGTATTGAAGAGAGAAACTTCGAGCAGCTCAACGGTGTTTTCAGGAGTATAGATTTCAACAGCGAGAGCCTTCTGGGAAACAAGGCTCATAGAAACGCGATACTTAGGGAGCTTCTTGAAGACTTCGTCAACCTCGATCTTCGCCCATCGCGCATAGAGACAAAGCCCGGTCAGATTCCCGCCGACGTCATAGGCGACGCATATGAATATATGATCGGCGAGTTTGCCAGTAGAGCCGGAAAGAAGGCCGGAAGCTTCTTCACGCCCACAGCCGTCTCAGAACTGATGGCCCGGCTCGTTGAGCCTCAACCCAACGACAGAATATACGACCCCACATGCGGCTCAGGCTCTTTGCTGATTCATGCAGCTAAGAGAGCCGGAACGGAAATGGATAAAGTCCAGATTTACGGTCAGGAACTCAACGGATCAAGTCTCTCAATGGCGAAGATGAACATGTATATACACAGGATCCTGGATGCTAAGATAGCCTGGGGCGATACTCTTGCCAATCCGCTCCATCTGGACGAAAACGGCAACCTTATGCTCTTTGATGTCATCGTTGCAAATATGCCCTTCTCGAAGGATAAATGGGCTTCAGGCTTCAACCCGGGCGGTGAGAACGCAGGAAACGGAAAGAAGTTTTCAATGGAAGCCGGACGCGACAAGTATCACCGCTTCGACTGGGGGGTGCCTCCCGCCAGCAAAGGAGACTGGGCCTTCCTGCTTCATATGATTCACAGTATGTCCGAGCGTGGCAAGATCGCCGCAGTAGCTCCTCATGGAGTTCTATTCAGAGGCTCTTCTGAAGGACGAATTAGGAAACAGGTGATCAAAAATAACCTTTTAGATGCCGTTATTGGGCTACCCTCAAATCTCTTCTTCGGAACTTCTATTCCTGCTTGCATAATGGTATTAAAGAAGAACAGAGACAGGAACGACGTAATCTTCATAGACGCCTCAGGAGAGGACCACTACGAGAAGGCCAAGAACAAGAACACCCTGAAAGAAAAGCATATTGAAGAGATAGTGAAGGCCTACCTTGATAGAAATGACATCCCGAAGTTTGCTCACGTTGCTTCTCTCGAAGAGATAAAGGAAAACGACTATAACCTCAATATCCCTCGCTACGTAGATACCTTCGAACAGGAGGAGTTCATTGACATAGAAGCGGTACAGAAGAATATAAAAGAGATAAATGCTGAGCTTGAAGAAGTACAGAAAAAAATGGACGAATATCTCAAAGCGCTGGGCTTATAGGTGACTGCTATGAGGGAAGATATTAAGAGGCGGATAGAGCAGATCAGGCGGGGAGAGGTGCCTGAGGGGTATGTAAGAAGAGCAAATGACGTTGCACCGAAAGATTGGAACGCAATTGAACTTTCGAACATAGTAAAGGTCTCCAAAAGAAAAGTGAATCCTGCAAGAACACACAAAGATTTTCTGTGTATCGAATTGGAACACATAGAAGAAGGAACTGGTAGATTGATCGGATTTACCTCCTCAAGGCTGCAAAGCAGCATTAAAAACTTTTTTGAGAGTGGGCAGATTCTTTTTGGAAAACTTAGGCCTTACTTGAAGAAGTATTATTTAGCAAACAGCGAGGGTGTTTGCTCATCAGAGATATGGGTACTGATTCCAAACGGTGAAGTTGGTACTAAGTTCATGTATTATCTGGTTCAGTCGAATAGATTCATAAGGGCTGCAAATGTCTCTTCTGGAACAAAGATGCCAAGGGCTGATTGGGACTATATGAGCTCAGCAACGTTTGTGATGCCAAAAAAAGGCGAGCAAATCAGAATTTCAGAGATCTTATCAACATGTGATCGCGTTATCGAACTGAAAAAGAAACTGGTAGAAGAGAAGATAAAGGTAAAGAAATGGTTCATGCAAACATTGCTAACAGGCATGATCTGCGTCAAGGATATTGAAAACGGGACCCCATTCGAAGAACTCAAGAAACGAATCGAGCAGATAAGAAACGGACAAATCCCTGAGGGGTATGAGAAGAAGAGAAATGTGGGAATATTTCCAGTAGATTGGGAGCTTCAAAGGCTTGTCAAATATGCAGATAAAGTTGTTGATGGGACACATACTACACCGAAATACGTGGAGAACGGGGTTCCTTTTTATAGCGTTGAGACTATTACTTCAAATGATTTCAAGAACGTCAAATTCATAAGTCATGAAGAGCATCTTCGACTTTCAAAAAGGTGCAAAGTTGAGAAAGGTGATATTCTACTGACTCGTATTGGAACAATTGGGAAGACTGCTCTTGTAGACTGGGATGAAGAAGGAAGCATATACGTGAGCTTGGCTTTAATAAAGATTAGTAATGAGAATCTGAGAAGCTATTTCTATGAGTACTCGAAGTCAAGCTTGTTTGTGAAAGAAGTACTTAGACAATCGTTGCTTCTCGCGACTCCTCCAAAGATAAATATGAATGATATAGAGAAAGTCAAACTCGTTATCTCGTCCTCTGGGGTGGAACGAACTAGAATCGCCGAAATTCTTTCAACCGCGGACAAAGAAATCGATCTACTGAACAAAGATCTCAAACAATGGGAGCTAAAGAAAAAATCACTCATGCAGCTACTTCTAACAGGTATTGTAAGGGTCAGTACAGAGAACTGAAGCCGGGGGTGAGCTTATGCTTGACCACAGAATCTTCAACGAAAGACCGGAGAGCCAGGACAGAATGATCAAGGTCTTGCAGGGGCTAGGCTATGAATATGTTCCCAGAGCCGAGGCCGAAGAGAAGCGCGGGAGCAAGACTAAGGTCATTTTTGAAGACGAACTGGTCAAGTTCCTCGGAAGGCAGACCTTTGACTACAAGGGTGAAAAGCTCCATTTCTCCAGCGAGTCCATAGGTAAGGCTATCAGGGAGCTAGACGCTCCTATCACCAACGGCCTGATGATGACGAGCAAAGTGATTTACGATCTTCTCTGCATGGGAAAAAGCCTGGAGCAGACTCTACCGGACGGAGCGATGCAGTCCTTCGATATCAAATACATCGATTTCGATAACCCGGCCAACAACAGCTGGCAGATAACGGACGAATTCGAAGTGGAACGGCCCAACGGCAAGTTCGCCCGGCCGGATATTGTGCTACTTGTAAACGGGATCCCCCTTGTAGTTATTGAATGCAAGAAGTCCAGTGTAGATGTCTCCGAAGGTGCGAAACAGAACATCAGGAACTGGCACCCAGATTACATTCCCCAGCTCTTCAAGTTTGCCCAGATAGTTATAGCTACCAATCTCAATGAGTTTCTATACGGCACCTGTGGAACACCCGAGAATCACTTCAATTCCTGGAAAGAGGAAGAGAAAGACTGGCAGGAGAATCTCTGCAAGAAATGTTCACCAGATGGAAAGATCGTAGAGCAAGACAGGGCGACAACCTCGCTTCTCTCACGAGAAAGACTGCTGGAGCTTATCAGGAGCTTTATAATATACGACGCCAATATCAAGAAGATAGCGAGATACAAACAGTTCTTCGCCGTCAAGAAGTGCATGGACAGGATCAAGATGAAAGACGGCAAGGGAACGAAAAATGGAGTTCTCTGGCATACACAGGGCTCGGGAAAGACGATAAGTATGATAATGCTCGTCAAAATGATCCAGCGTGACAAAGCCTTCGAGAATCCACGATTTGTACTCGTTACCGACAGGAAGAACCTCGACAAGCAGATTCTCGAGAACTTCAGCAATACAAAGATGCATCCAACGAGGGCGACGACTGGTCGAAGTCTCGTCTCGCTCATAAAAGACGATGGGAAGACTGTCGTGACAACGATAGTGAACAAGTTCGAGACAGCTATAAAGATGAACTTCAGAAAAGATAATGAGAACATATTTCTGATTATCGACGAGGGTCATAGAAGCCACTACGGGAGACTAAATACATATATGAACGTGGTGCTTCCGAATGCCGTGAAGCTTGCTTTCACCGGCACGCCTCTTATAAAAGAAGAGAAGAAGAACACTTACGAGAAATTCGGACCTCTCATAGATTCTTACACCATGGAAGACGCTATAAGTGATGGCGTTACTGTCCCGCTTGTTTATGAGGGCAGGATAATACCTCAGGGAATTTCTAACGCGAAGATCGATGAGATTCTCAAATACGTTACCGCTCCGCTCAGTGAAGAAGAGAAAGAACGACTCAAGAAGAAGTACAGCTCATTCTTCCACCTTGCACAGACTTCAAAGAGGCTGGAGATGGTAGCCGTAAACGTATATGAACACTTCATACATTATTGCCGACAGAAGGGATTCAAGGCGATACTGACTTGTTCTTCAAGGGCCACTGCCATCGATATGTACAATGAGCTGAAGAGTCTGGGCGGTATCAACACGGCGGTAGTTATAAGTCCGGGAGATACGAGAGAGGGCGATGACGACGATATGTCCGGCTCCAGCAAAGAGAAGATCACCGATTTCTTCAAGAAGGTTATAGAACCGCTGCACGGCGATGCCGAAACGCACGAAGAATATGTGAGAACAACATTCAACAAGGAAGACGATGATATCGAGTTGATAATCGTCAAAGAAAAACTGCTGACGGGTTTCGATGCCCCAATCGCTGCCGTGTTATACGTAGACAAACCCATGAGGGATCACAATCTCTTGCAGGCTATAGCGAGGGTTAACCGCGTCTATCCCGGTAAGGATTTCGGGCTCATCGTCGATTACTACGGTATCTTCAAAAAGCTTCATAGCGCGCTGGATCTTTATTCAGACGAGAAATCCGGAATGAACAAGTTCGAGACAGAGGATATAAAGGATGTTTTGACCGGGCCGACAGAGAATAACAAGGAGTTGCTTAGAGTAAGGGAGAGACTTCTTGATCTCTTCTCAACTATTCCTATCGACGAGAAACGCACGAGTGTCTGGCAGGAACATCTTGATAATGACGAGCTACGAAGAGATTTCTACGACAGGCTGAAAGAGTATTCGAAAATGATCGACCTGCTATATTCCAGCTACGAGTTCTTCAACCTCGTCGGAGTCAAGAAGGCGGAGCAATACAGGAACGAATGGCTCTTCTTCACCAAGCTCAGGAGCTCGGTGAGCCTTATTCACGACGACGCAAGTGGAGCGAACACGAAAGAGTATGACGACAAGATAAAAGGTTTGCTCAATAAATACGTACAGGCGAACGATGCCTGGATCGTGATGGAACCGCTAGACATCCTTTATAAGGCAAAGATGGACGAACAGCTTAACACGCTTGGCGATAGCAAGTCCAAAGCCGATGCTATAAAGACAAGGATGATAGCCGAAATCAGTTCCAGGGAACATGACGACCCCGCGATCTATATGGAGTTCTCCGAGAGGATAAAGGAAACACTCAGGAAGTATGAAGAAGAAAGAAGTACTGACAAATACCTCGCAAACATGGAGAAACTGGCAGAGGATCTTCGAGAAGGCCGCTCCGGGAAAAGCTATCCCTCGAGAATCGACAATGACAGCGACGCAAAGGCCTTCTACAGTGCTGTGCTCCACGAGTTGCAGCAGCACGATGAACTGAAGCTAGACGAAATGATGGAGGAAGATCTGGCAGTACTTTCTCAGGGAATAAAACAGGCGGTGGCCAAAAACACAAAAGTCGATTGGCGCGATAACCTTGCCGTCCACAAAAGAATCACGTCCGAGCTAGACGATCTCATCTTTGATTTTGTTGAGGCTCACGGTCTGGAGATTTCAACAGAGGTTATAGATCTCATTCTCGATAAGCTGCTTATCGTTGCCAAGAAGAGGTATTGATGGAGACAATGAAGTTGAAACTGAATAACGGCGAAGAGATAGAGGTCGTTGTAACCAGAAGAAAGATGAAAAGCGTTAGATTGAAAGTCTTTCCAAACGAAGAGGTTGCAATCTCGGCACCTCACGGGGTTTCGCTGGTGTGGGTCGAGAGGTTTCTGGAGAAGAAACGCGACTGGATCGAAGGGAAACTTGGCTTTTTCAGAGAAAGCGCGGCTAACGACAAACTGAACTTCATAAAAAGTGGCGTGAACATCCGGCTTCTGGGTGAGCAGCTCATGATAATAATACGCGAGGCAAGGCAGAAGAGAGTTATTCTGGATGACGATAAGCTATACATCTACACCCCGAATCCGAAAGACGAAAAGACCCTTGCAGAACAGCTAGACAGCTGGATTAAGATCCAGCAGAAAGAGCTCTATGAAAGTCTGCTTGATAAACTCTATCCCGTAATTGGCAAATATGGCTATGCAAGACCTACGATAAAAGTGAGGAAAATGAAAACTCTCTGGGGTAGCTGCAACAGAAAAAAGGGAATCATAACGCTGAACTACTATCTCTACAAAGCCAAGAAACCCTGTATAGAATACGTAATGCTCCATGAATTGATTCACATCATGTATCCCGGACATAACAAAGAATTCTATGACTTTCTCAGCATCCATATGCCCGGCTGGAAAGAGCGAAAGAAAATCCTTGACTATGAGGTTGTTCTGGGAGTGTGACATAAGAAAAGTGAAGGAAGCGGTGAGAGATAATACCTGCGCACAGGCAGGTGAAAGGAAGACCCAGAGAATACTCGGACAGAACTATAGTGGTGTTGTACGTGCTTTTCACACTTTTCCGTTGCAGTTCAATCGTTGAGATGTACAAAATGATCGAAGGAAAGAAGAGGCTGTTGAAAGTGATAGGTGAGCTTCCATCCAGGCAGACATTATCAT
>Ga0116195_1000716_pt1 | contig 24893 bp, 22 predicted proteins | sample AD_SCU002_MetaG_FD_89881 | JGI IMG/M metagenome (GOLD analysis project Ga0116195, IMG submission 89881) | Active sludge microbial communities of municipal wastewater-treating anaerobic digesters from China - AD_SCU002_MetaG | ecosystem: Engineered > Bioreactor > Anaerobic > Digestate | place...
ATAACTTTATAATTATTTCCTTAATAAGTTTCACAAAATCACTGGTTGCCCGGTTTGCTACCTGTACTACATCCCTGTGACTCAGGGGTTTATTAAGTACACCGGCAGCCATGTTGGTTATGCAGGATATGCCAAGAACACTGATTCCTCCATGGTTGGCTGCAATAACTTCAGGAACTGTTGACATGCCCACCGCATCTGCCCCTATTGCCCTTAAATAACGAATCTCTGCAGGAGTTTCATAGCTGGGTCCGGTCATAGCAGCATATACACCCTTACGAAGCCTTATAGAGAGCCTTTTGGCAGCTTTCTCCGCTTTTTCCATATGTTCCGGGTCATAAGCTTTAGTCATGTCCGGGAACCTTGGCCCAAAGCTTTCACTATTCATACTAATTAAGGGATTTACACCCATCAGGTTTATATGGTCTTCTATAAGCATTAAGTCTCCTGGACTAAACGACGTATTAATTCCCCCGGCGGAATTGGTCACAATTAGTTTTGTTATCCCCAGTTTTTGTAATACCCTTATAGGATAAACAACTTCATGAATACTATAGCCCTCATAGAAGTGAAACCTTCCCTGCATGCAAACAACGTGCTTTCCGGACAATGCTCCAAGAATAAGCTGTCCTTTATGACCTTCCACTGTAGATACCGGAAAATGAGGAATACTTTTATATGGTATAGTAGTCTGATTTTCTATATCTTCAGCCAGCAATCCAAGGCCTGAACCTAAAATTATACCAATTTCCGGCCTGTTTACATTTATACTATTTATGTTTTTTATATCTTTTATATCTTGTATGTCATGCATGCCTTCGATATCTTGCATGCTTTGTGTGTCTTGCGTGTTTTGTATGTTTTGTATGTCTTGTGTGTTTTGTGTGTCTTGCGTGTTTTGTGTGTTTTGTATATTATTTGCATTCTGTATATCTTGTATATACTTCAAGGAATCACTAATTTTCTTAGATAATAGTCTCATTTATTGCCTCCAGTATATTTAACTATCTTGGTAAAAGTGCATTTATTCCAAAAGCACTGAAAGCACACTCGTACTGATTGCTGAAAGCTAGTAGTCAGTTGTCGTCCAAGGGTGCACATAATTGTAGTATATCCGGTATATACCTTATCTATTCCGTTGCATAGTTATCAAAATAGCCTTGAATCAATACTATTGGAGTACCTTTATCACCACTTCCGCTCATAAGGTCACATAAGCTTCCTAAAAGATCGGTAAGATTTCTTGGGGTCGTCCCCAAAGATTCCGCCTTACCAACCATATTATTTCCCTTTTCTTTTATTTTTCTCTTTACGGCCTCATCTATTTCGCTTTTGTTCAGACTATTAAATTCATTATCTGCTACATATTTTAACTTAATTTCATTTGTTGTCCCACAAAGTCCATCTGTGTATCCTGGTGATACAACCGGATCTGCCAGTTCCCATATTTTCCCTACCGGATCTTTAAACGCCCCATCCCCATATACCATTACTTCAATATGCTTTCCGGTCTTTTCAATTAGTTTATTTTGTATTTCTATCACTGTTCTATTGCAGTCTCTAGGAAATAACTTTACCTTATCTTCTGTGGACATATTTGAACCAAGAAGTCCAAAATCAGGATTAAACCCACTGTCATTAACGGATTCATTTAATATTTCATCCAAACCATATACTTTCTTAGCACCTGAATTTAACAATATTCTTTTAGTTCTGCTGCGTTCATGAATGTTAGCTACTAATATTTCGCTGCTGTAATTCAGTGCTGCCTTTGGATCATTCGTAAGATATATATCTATATTACCATTCTGGGCAATTTCTTTGTAAGCCTTAATATAATCTATTCCCGTAAAAGGATGTACTACCTTTTCTCCAAAAAGCTCTCGGAATTTTTTCTCACTCAATGTATCAGTATAGGGATTTATCCCAAGCTCATCCATTTTATCTATATCAATAAGTCTGTTCCCTACTTCATCAGATGGATAGTTTAAAAACAAGTATATTTTTTTACCTGTCATTGCAATACCCTTAAGAATTATTGAAAATCTATTTCTGCTTAATATTGGAAACACCACAGCAATATCGCCATTAAATTTTCTATTTATATCAAAAGCAATATCGTTTATGCTGGCATAATTACCCTGTGCTCTTGCAACCAGAGATTCTGTAACCCCTATGACATCTCTGTCATTAAGATGGTAATTTTCTTCCTGTGCAGATTTTAAAATTGAATCAACTACAATATTTACGAGGTCATCCCCTGATTTTATTATTGGAGCTCTTATTCCCCTTGCTACCGTACCTACCGTTCTTGCCATAAAATTCCTCCTTGTTACTCCTTACATCTGAAACTTTTCAAGCTTTAAAGTATTAAATACAAAATAATTTATCATATACTATTATGCACTTAACTCCCAGAATAAGTATACAACAAGGACAACAATACGTCAAAAGTTTTTTTCAGCTTTTAGCAGCTTCGGATTGTCGGTTTATAGGTCTGTCTGTTTATCTGTTTATCCAGGCAGAAATATCCTCCATTACCTCGTCCCTGTTAATTTCATTTAAAATTTCATGTCTTGCACCCTGATAAAGCTTTATTTCAATATTTCTCATACCTATACTTTTATAGTTTTCATAAAGCTTTTTTACTCCAGAACCATATTTACCTACAGGATCCTGATCACCCGAAATAATCAATAAAGGTAGTTCATAAGGAATGCTGCCTAAACGCTCATCGCAATAAAGCTTTGCCAGGCCTTCGAAAAAGTAATAATAGAATCCTGCTGTAAAAACCTTGCCACAGTAAGGATCTTCATCATACTTTTTTACTTCAGCTTCATCACGGCTAAGCCAGCTAAAAGGTGAAACCGGATTTTTTATCATTTTGTTATAACTGCCAAAGCTTAATTTGTTAAGTAAGTAAGCCTTCTTTCTATCTCCGAAAACATTTCTGGATATTGCTGCTATTATTTTGCCTACCGCAACTTCAGAACCTTTAGTCATGGAAGAACCTGACAAAATTGTTCCGGAAATACTTTCCCCATATTTTATTATATACTCTTGAGCTACAAAAGAACCAAAACTATGTCCGAGAATTATTATCGGAATATCCGGGTGAATTTCTTTAATTTTTTTTGTAATTATATATTCATCCTCTACAATCCTGTTAAACCCATCTTCACCTATATAGCCTACCTCTTCTAATTTGCCTGCAGTTTTGCCATGACCTCTGTGATCATTGGCATATACTGCAAAACCCTTGCTATTCATATAAGAAGCAAACCTCCCATATCTGCCGGCATGTTCCGCCATGCCATGGAACACCTGTATTACAGCCCGGGGTTTACAACAATCGTTCCAGGAATAAACATAAATATCTTTGCTGGCATAACCATTTATATAGAATCCATTTTCCATACAAAATTCCCTCCATTTAGTACTATTTGAACACACAGCATTTGGCATAACCTATGCATATATTGCCTAAACATCCCATTTTACCGACCTCTCTACAGCATTCTTCCATCTTAAATATTTGTTCATCCTGATTTCATCACTCATTGCCGGAGTAAATACCTTATCAAGGGCCCACTTATCGGCAATCTCTTCTTTACTGTGCCACAGGCCTGCTCCAAGGCCAGCCAGATATGCAGCTCCCAGAGCCGTAGTTTCTGTTATTTGAGGACGCTTAACATTAATGCTAAGAATGTTTGCCTGGAACTGCATCAAGAAATCACTTACGCTTGCCCCTCCATCAACTTTCAATTCCTTTAATTCTATCCCCGAATCTATTTTCATTGCTTCAAAAACATCCATGCTCTGATATACTATTGATTCAAGAACAGCTCTAATTAAATGCTGTCGCTTTGTACCTCTTGTTATTCCTACAATAGTTCCTCTGGCATACATATCCCAATAGGGTGCACCCAGACCTGTAAAAGCTGGCACCATATATACTCCACCCGTATCAGCTACTTTTTCCGCTTCGATATCCGATTCATGAGCAGTTTTTATCAGCCCAATTTCATCCCTAAGCCATTGAATTGCCGAACCAGCATTAAACACACTTCCTTCAAGGGCATATTCAACTTCATTACCTATAACCCAGGCTATAGTATTTAGAAGATTATGCTCTGATTTTACAGGCTGTTTCCCTATATTCATAAGAATAAAACATCCTGTCCCGTAAGTGTTTTTTGCAGTCCCCACATCAAAACATGCCTGCCCGAATAACGCAGCCTGCTGGTCTCCGGCTATGCCGCTTATAGGTATGGGGATTCCTAATATTTCTTGAGAAGTGTCCCCTATTATACCGGATGATGGTACTACAGTTGGAAGCATGCATTCAGGTATTCCCATCTGTTTTAAAAGCTCCTTATCCCATTGAAGTTTCCTTATATTGTAAATCATTGTTCTGGAAGCATTTGAATAGTCCGTTACATGTAGCTTTCCACCTGTAAGATTCCATATAAGCCAGCTGTCCATGGTGCCTGCTAATAGTTCACCTTTACCAGCCCTTTCCATGGCTCCCGGAACATTTTCAAGAATCCATTGTATTTTTGTTCCGGAGAAATAGGCATCTATTACAAGACCTGTTTTTTCTTTTATTACATCCTGCAGGCCATCAAACTTTAATCTATTGCAAAGGTCGGCAGTTCTTCTGCACTGCCATACAATAGCATTATATACAGGTTTCCCTGTAATTTTATCCCATACAACTACAGTCTCCCTTTGATTTGTAATACCTATTCCTGCAATTTCATCAGGGGATATCCCCGATTCTTCAACAACACTTTTTAAAACTTCAAGCTGCCCTGTCCATATTTCCACCGGATCGTGTTCAACCCATCCGGGATGAGGATAAATCTGCTTAAAGGGTTTGTTTTTAATATTCTTTATGGTCACAGTTTCCATATCAAAAAGCACAGCCCTTGAGCTTGTGGTACCCTGATCAATTGTTAAGATATACTTCTTTTTCATTGAAATACCCCCTGGAGATCTATAGAAAATTTATTATTTGCCGGACAGATTACTTAGCATTAATTGTACAATAATTGCTGTTTAATAATTACTGTTCGATAATTGCTGTTCAATAATTACTGTTTAATAATTACTGTTTAATATATGCTACTAATATTTATTATTTTATATCAGTTTAGTGCAAATAACAACAATATCCTGAATATACAAGAATTATATATGGAATTTTGGGAAAACTACACTAGAAATATTTAATACACAAGGCAGGAATAACCCATGAAAAAAAGAAATATAAATATTTTGCTCATTTCCTTAAGTATCCTCATATTAATAACAGCAGGTGCTTTGAATCTGGGGCAGTATATTAAACCTAAAAATCCAGATAATAAAAATCTTGATTCTAAAAACCCTGACTTCAAAAAACCTGATTCTAAAAGTCCTGACATTAAAAATCCTGACTTTAAAAGTCCTGATTCTAAAAACCCATATTCTAAATTGGAATACCAAGGTGAAAGCAGCCCTGTAACCTACAGATTCCCAGGTGAGTTTGAAAATCAGCAGGCAATATGGATGCAATGGCCATCACAGATATATAACGAAAGCAGTCATCCTGTAAATCCTGTTATGATTAATATTATTAAAGCATTTGATCCATATATACGGGTAAATGTTGCATCACAGGATACCGATGAAATTGTTAGTATTGAAAATATGCTTAAGCAAAGCGGTTATACAGGCAGCAATGTTCATTTTTATGTTGTAAAGCACCTTTCTATATGGGCAAGAGATGTGGGACCAATTTTTGTAAAAGACAGCAATAATAAATTCCATGTTGTAGATTTTGTCTTCAACAATTATAGCAGAGGTGGAAGCCAGTATTATATAGACATAGAAAATCAGGTGCATAAACAAATAGCAAATTTATATGGTTATCCACTCATCAGTACAAACTTGATCTCTGAAGGAGGAGCTATTGAATCAAATGGCAAAGGCACATTAATGCTAACAGAGTCTGTAGCCCTTAAGCGCAACTCAAAACTCACCAAGCAGGAGATTGAAAACGAATATAAAAGGGTTCTGGGGGTGAGTAAAATAATTTGGCTGAAAAAGGGACTTGCAGAAGATGATAGTATAACAACAGGACATATTAACGAAATAGCCCGATTTGCAAACCCCGATACAATTCTCCTTGCTCAGGTTTTGCCAGCAGACAGATATACTAACTCTGATTCAAACGAATCTTATTTGAGACTTGAAGAAAATTATGACATACTGCAAAATGCTACTGATCAAGATGGAAAGTCATTCAAGATTATAAGAGTCCCCATGCCTCCTACAATTTATCAGAAGCCTGTTGAAACAGGTAAAATACCCGTGCGTAGTTATCTAAATTATGCCGTAACAAATAATGCTGTACTTATGCAGACTTATTGGAGACCAGGCCGTTCTGATACCCTTAAAGCTGCTGAAGATGATGTTAAGGCTATACTTGAGGGAGTATTTCCTGGACGTGATATAGTTGGAATTGATTCAGAAGCCCTAAACCTGTGGGGTGGAGGTATTCATTGTGTAACCCAGCACATGCCTGAATGAATATCCCAGTGATGAACTGGTGACCAGACCAGTTCATTATCATTTTTCACCGGCGAAAGCTAAAACAGATATACTGTCCTGTTGTTTAATTCATCATAAATAATATGTGCCTCAACATCAAAAACATACCTGAACAAATCTTTTGTAAGCACCTTTTCTGGTTTTCCTGAATCATAGATTTTCCCATCTTTAAGTGCATATATTTTGTTTGAGTATTTAGCAGCCTGATTTATATCATGGAGCACCATAACAACTGTCAGGTTCAAGCTTTCATTTAAGTCTTTTATTAGGTCTAAAATTCCCGTCTGATATGACACATCAAGAAATGTTGTGGGCTCATCCAGCAGCAATATATTTGTTTTCTGTGCAAGAGCCATAGCAATATATACTCTTTGTTTTTCGCCCCCGGACAGTTTTTTTAACAAACTTCCTCTAAAATCTTGAAGCCCCGTTTTCTCTATAGCCCATGATACTATTTCCTTGTCTTTTACTGTAAATTTCTGTCCAAAACTAAGGTGCGGGAATCTTCCAAACTTTACTACATCTTCAACTGTGAAGTCATCAGGTGCCTCTCTTACTTGGGATAGTATGGAAATTTGTTTAGCAACTTCTTTCGTATCCATTTTGTGTATGTCTTTACCATTCAAAAGGACTTTGCCGTCGCAAGGCTTAATTATTCTTGAAAAAGCCTTTAATATCGTTGATTTGCCCGAACCATTTGGTCCAATTATAGCAGATATTTTGCCTTTTTCAATCTCCATATTAATATTATTTATAACCAGTTTTCTGCCATAACCAAGTGATAAATTTTTCGCACATAATATCATTTTTTACCACCCCTTCTGCTTCTCCCCATTGCTAAAAGATACAGAAAAAATGGGGCACCAAGGGTAGACATAATAATTCCGACGGGTATTTCAACAGGACTAATGATAACTCTTCCTATTGTATCACAAATCATAACAGTAAAGGCCCCAAGAAGAATTGAAGCAGGAAGTAAATATTTATGATCGGCTCCTCCTGTTAAAAGCCTTGCTATATGCGGTACAATAAGCCCTACAAAACTTAATAGCCCTGCAACGCTTACTGCACTTGCTGCAAGAAGAGCTGATAAAATAATGAATATAAATTTCACTTTTTCAACACGAAGTCCAAGGCTTATGGCTGTTTCATCACCTAATAAGAGTATGTTTAGTTTTTTGGCTAACAGTAATGAAAAGATTGAGCCTAAAAATGCATAAGGGAGTATCATCTTAAAATGATGCCATGTTTTTGCAGATAATCCTCCAACCATAAATCCATAAACACCTATAGCTCTCTCAGGGTAAAATATCATCAATGCATTTATTCCTCCGCTTAAAATAGAGGAAACTGCAACGCCTGATAGTATAAGTCGTAAAGGCTGCAATCCCCCATCCCATGCCAATAGATATACAACTGCTGCAGTGCCCAGAGCACCTAAAAATGCAGCAATTGGTGCTATGAAGTAAAGGTTTGGAAATAATATAAAAATTATAAATGCTGCCAGCCCGGCTCCTGATGATATGCCGAGTATTCCGGGAGAAGCAAGAGGATTGCCCATAACCCCCTGCAATATAACACCTGAAAGTGAAAGGCATATTCCAACAAGAGCTCCTGTTAGAGCTCTCGGGAGCCTTACATTCCATATTACCTGGTGATTTGTCGTATCTTTCTCTACGAAAATAGCTCTGAATATTTCCTGGGGGGATAACTTGACAGCCCCGTTTTCCAAACTAATTATCAAACCTGCTAAACATAGAAACACCATTAGAACAAGAATAACTATGTTTTTAATATTCCTGTTATCTTTCAATATATTAAAGAAATTAGACTTCATGATTTATCCAACCTTGTTTATTGTTTAAAATAAAATACTCTAGCGGAATACTATATTAATACTATTATGCCAGTTTGGAAAGCGATGTCTTCCGAGATAATTTTTAATAGCGCTTTCCATTGGCAACATAACAAAGTAATATTAAGTAATCTAACAAATAATCTAACAAAAAATCTATCAGCAATCTATCTAAAAACTTCAGGGTACAGCGTTCTTGCCAGTTTTTCATAGGCTTCAGGATATCTTGTATTAGGTTTATAGGTATAAAGCTCCTTCTCAAGGTATATCAACCTGCAATTTCTGACAGCATCAAGAGAATTCCATGCGTTATTTTTTCCCAATTCAGTATCTATCATGTTTTTTGTTTCTTGTACGGTTCCGCCCATGCTTTCAACAAATATAAAGTCCGGGTTTTCTTCTATTATCTTCTCAAGGCTGAATATTTGGGTTTCTGCATCTAGTACTCCAAATCCTCCGGCTAGTCCACTGGCTATATTCATTGTCCCTAAATCTTCAAGCATTGAGCCTACAGAGGAATTCGGCAGTTTTACTGTAATTCCTCTTGATGTAGCAAATAGCAAAAGGATCTTAATCGTCTTTCTCTCATTACTGTTATTCTCTAGTTCATTATTTACTGTACCGTTAACCTCTGCCCCATCACCATTAATAATCCTATTACTTTCAGCTACTTTAAAAACAATTTCCTTTACCCTGTTTACAACCTCAACCCCGTTTTTAATATAAAGATCGTTTCTTCCTGTTAACTCAGTAAAAATCTTCAATACTTTCAGATACTCCATAACATTCTGATACTTTATTGCAATATATGATATTTTGTTTTGCTTCAGCATATCAATAAGATTATTTTGTCCGTTCATTGTGGGACTTAATATAACAAGGTCAGGCTCTAAAGCAATTATCTTTTCTATGCTTGCTGCTCCTGTTTTTCCAATGACTTCTGCATCCTTTGAAGGTTCTGGAACTGTTCTTTTACTTTCCACTCTGCCTATAACCTTCCCCCCTGCCAAATCCCACAATTCCAGGTATGAATCGTAAAGACAGACAACACGCTCAGGTCTTTTTCTAATGGTCACTCTATCATCAATAGCATCAATAAAAGATACAGTATCATCACTTATATCTATGTCATCAAGTATATCTACACTGTCAAATATATCTTTGCCATCATTTATATCTGTGTCATTCTTTTTTGAAATATGGCCATCATTTAGTATATCACTAGTACCTGATTGAACATAAGTGGTTTTTGCTTTATCTATAGTCTTATGTCCGCACCCATTAAGGAATATGGTAAGAACTAAAACAAAAGCTGATGATGAAATTTTTCTCTGCATATTTGTTTTTTCCATTGTTGCTTCATTCCTCTTGCATCTGCTTTTCTCATATTGGGATGCATTTAATTTAAGTGATGAAAATATTGGTAAGGGCTATATGTGAAGCTGCTGGTAAATATTTCTTTACTATTAAAAATGCACCCCTCATATTGTTACACTTTATTGCATTTTATTGTCTTCAGCCAAACAAATCCTTTTGTACTTTGTCCCAGCCTATCCTCTCTATCATAAGAGCAAGTCTCTCTCCATCCTTGGCATTTTCTTTGAAGTAGTCAATTATTTTTCCTGTTACTTCTTCAATCTCATCTACTTTGAATATTCTGTCAACACGTCTTCCTATTTGCCACTGTCTTCCAAACCTTCCTCCAATAAAAAGTGCAACACCTGCAGTTTCAACTGTTATAGCACCAAAGGGGCATGTTTTGGAACAAACAAGGCAATTCAAGCATTTGTCCCTGTTTATTTCTGTTTTATTTTCCACATATTCAATTGCTTTTGTTTTGCAGGCTCCTACACAGAGCTTGCAATTTTTGCATTTTTCTCTGTCTATTTTAACATAAGCCTGCCCCATAAAACCTATATCATTTAAAGAAGCCTTTGCACAATTATTTGGGCACCCTACCGCACCAATTTTAAGTTTTGCAGGCAGTTCCATGGCAAAATACTTTTCATGCAATTTCATGCAAATCCCCTGTGTATCAATAATGCCATGAGTACATACAGTACCTTTGCAGGGAACAATTGGTCTGACTCTTTTTCCCGTACCTCCATGCCTCATACCTGCATCTTTCAGTTCCTGCTTTACATTATCTATGTCCTCTTCCTTTATCCACGGAATTTCAACGCAAAGTCTTGTTGTAAAACCCATATAACCTCTGCCGTATTTTTCAGCTATCTCTGAAAGCTTCTCCATATTCCGGGAATCCATATTCCCTACGTTTGTTACAACTCTTACTGAGAAATAACCCTGTTGCTGCTGCGCAAGGAAGCCCTCTGATTTGAGTTTGGCTATTTGCTGCTTATCCATTTTCATCCCCCTGAAAACCTTTAATTATTCGTAATAATATACATATATGAAGATAATCAAACTATTTCTCGATTATAACATAGAATGCTAATAATGTGTAATGTAATTTTTAATCGAATTCTAAATCCATGTATGAAATATTCTTGTAAAATCTAGAAACTTCACTTAATTTAGTTTTTTACCCCTTTATCGAATACAAATAATTGAATAAAAAAATATGATGTGATAAAATTTTAGCAACAATTGTACATTATGATTAAGGGGGTTTTTTTATGGCATATGTTCCAGATGCAAACAGATATACCGAAATGAAATATAATCGATGCGGTAGAAGCGGCCTTATGCTTCCTGCTATTTCTTTGGGACTCTGGCATAATTTTGGCGGCGTGGATTCCTATGAAAATTCAAGAGCTCTGATACATAAGGCATTTGATCTTGGGATAACTCATTTTGATCTGGCAAATAACTATGGGCCGCCTCCAGGTTCTGCAGAAGAGAACTTTGGAAGAATACTAAAATCAGACTTCACAGGTTACCGTGATGAAATGATCATATCGACCAAAGCAGGATATAGAATGTGGCCCGGGCCCTATGGTGATTGGGGTTCCAGGAAGTATATTCTATCAAGCCTTGACCAAAGCCTTAAACGTATGGGCTTGGATTATGTAGATATTTTCTATTCTCACAGACCGGATCCTGAAACACTTCTCGAAGAAACCATGTCAGCACTTGATCAAGCTGTACGTCAGGGCAAAGCCTTGTATGTAGGAATATCTTCATATAGTGCTGAGCAGACAAAAAATGCTGCAGATATTTTGAAGAACCTTGGAACACCTTGTCTTATTCACCAGCCATCTTATTCTATGCTAAATCGTTGGATTGAAGACGGATTGCAGGATGTACTTGACTCTGAGGGAATAGGCAGTATAGCTTTTTGCCCATTGGCTCAGGGGCTTCTTACAACCAGATACCTTTCAGGCATACCTCAAGATTCACGTGCTGCCAAGTCTTGGGGATTTCTTAAGAAAGAACGTATTACTGAAGATATATTGACAAAAATTAAGCATCTTAATGATATTGCTGCTTTAAGAGGTCAAACACTTGCACAACTGGCATTAGCATGGGTACTTAGAGGAGGCAGAGTTACTTCAGCCCTTATTGGTGCCAGTAAGGTCAGCCAAATTGAAGAAAATATAATGGCTTTAAATAACCTTAATTTCAGTAAAGAAGAATTAGATAGAATTGACCAAATATTACAAGGTTAACATATTGTAGGGGACATTTCTGTACTATGCATCTGATATTCCTTCAGCATAAAGAAATCTTCTTATATATTTTTATATTTTGAGAAGTGTCCCTTTATATTTTCACATTATACTAATATTACTTTGTTATGTTGCCAATGGAAAGCACATTTCCCCGCGCAACATCTTCCCGATGCTATCAAAAATTATCCTGGAAGACATCGCATCCAAATTGGCATAGTAGTACTAATCCTTCTTCTTTTTGTTTCGGAAAAGGGACAGTCCTCCAAAACCGCTGATTATAGCTATGTAAAAGCCAAAATCATATAACCATCCTGTATTTACAGGTTCATATACTCTTATATTCCTGTCGAGTAATCCAATTATTAATGATATGGGAGCAACCCAGCCATGCCATATCCCTGAGAAAAAGCCCGCCGGTTTCTGTGAAGTATATTTGCCATCCCCTGGAATGCAGCCGGTTAATGCAAAAATAACAAATACAGTAACTGCAATTACTATAACAGTTTTTCTCTTCATAAAATCACCCCAAAACAATTAATTAATAATTATAACCGATATATATTATATCACAAAAACCATTTATAGGTATGTAGGTATGGAGAACTGTCCCCATATATATTTGTATATTTGGAGAACTGTCCCCCACATATTTATAGTTCAAGCCTTTAACCAAAACCTGGTAAGCAGGAAAACAACCAAAGCAAATATTGCGCCAAATATTAACACCCACGGCAGCAATATTGAAAGCAATGCCATGAATAATGCTACATAATCTTTAAATGTCATTAATTTTAAAGCATCTTCACTATCTTCACTACAGCCATCGCCGCTATTTCCCGACATGTTAGCTTTAGTTTCATCCATACTTTTTGAATTTATTACATTACTATAATTACATTTATTCTTATTAATATCAGGTCTACTTCTTTTTTTAAATATCAAAAAGTCAACACCTCATCACTATTTTGTCAAATGACATGCAGCCATGTGTCCGCCTCCAACATCCTTAAGCTGTGGATTTTCTTTTCTGCATTTTTCAAATGCATATGGGCACCGAGTATGAAACTTACAGCCTGAAGGTGGATTCGCAGGGCTTGGAATATCCCCTGTTAATATAATCCTGTTTTTCCTCAATGTGGGGTCGGGTATGGGCACTGCAGAGAGAAGAGCCTTTGTGTAAGGATGCACAGGGTTTTGAAAAAGCTCATTTGTCTCAGCTGTTTCTACCATAGAACCAAGATACATGACTCCAATTCTGTGGGACACATGCTTAACCACACTTAAATCGTGAGATATAAATAGATAAGAAAAGCCAAATTCTGACTGAAGGTCAGATAAAAGGTTTATTATCTGTGACTGAATGGAAACATCAAGTGCAGATACTGGCTCGTCACATACTATAAATTCTGGTTCCAGGGCAAGAGCACGTGCAATACCTATTCTTTGTCTCTGACCTCCAGAAAATTCATGAGGGTACCTGTCCACATGATAGGGCAGCATTCCACAACGTTCCAATATTTCAAGGACATGTTCCTTAACATTCCTTTTAGTGTACCTCCCATGTTCTATAAGGGATTCACCAACAATATCACCAACAGTCATACGAGGATTTAAAGAACTGTACGGGTCCTGAAATACAATCTGCATTTTAGGCCTTAATTCAGTTAATTCCTTTTTATTTAATGCATGTATATCTTTTCCTTTGAACAAAACCTTTCCGCCATCTTTTTCATATAAGCGGAGTATGGTACGCCCGGCAGTGCTTTTCCCACAGCCAGATTCCCCAACCAGCCCAAAGGTTTCACCTTTTTTCAGTGTAAAGCTTACATTCTCAACTGCGCGGACATATCCCACAGTTTTCTGCAATACGCCGCCTTTTATTGGAAAGTATTTCTTTAAGTTTTCCACCTCTAATAGTAATTCACTCATATTTACACCTCCTTGTACAGACGGCATGCTACTTTATGGCCGTTCTCAGACTTGATCAATGGAGGAAAGGTTGTTTTGCAGATTTCCATACAGTTCTCACACCTTTCGGCAAAATAGCACATCTCCGGCAGCCCTATAGGATTTGGAACATTACCTGGAATAGAGTAAAGACGTCCCTGAGTCTGATCTATTTGAGGTTTTGACTTTAAAAGACCTATAGTGTAAGGATGTTTCGGGTTTTTAAATATCTCCAATACCGGCCCTTCCTCAACTACCTTTCCGGCATACATTACAATTACATAGTCGGCTACTTCAGCCACTACACCCAGGTCATGGGTGATAAGCATTATTGACATACCAAATTCTTTCTTGACTTTCAACAGCAGATCAAGTATCTGAGCCTGTATGGTTACATCTAATGCAGTTGTAGGCTCGTCAGCAATCAACAGTTCAGGATTGCATGCCAGAGCCATTGCTATCATAATTCTCTGCCTCATACCACCTGAAAGCTCATGGGGATAAGATTTGTAAATACCTTCGGCACGCGGAATACCTACAACTTTTATCATCTCAATAGACTTTTGTCTAGCTTCACTCTTTGAGAGCTTCTCGTGCAGCATGATTTTTTCTGAAATCTGATCTCCTACAGTAAAAACCGGGTTCAAAGAGGTCATAGGTTCCTGAAAAATCATAGATATTTTACTCCCATTTATTTGATGCATTTGTGCAGTAGTGAGTTTCAGTAAATCAGTACCGTTATAAAGAATTTCTCCTTCAACAATTTTACCTGGTGACTGAATAAGCCTCGTTAGTGATAAAGCCGTAACACTTTTACCACAGCCTGATTCACCAACAACGCAAACTGTTTCTCCTTTTTTTATATTGAATGAAACACCATTTACAGCTTTAACAATACCTGCATCAGTAAAGAAATAGGTATGAAGATTTTTAAATTCAACAAGATTATTAGACATACTTACCTCCTCCTTACCGTTCTTATCGTTTCATCTTGGGGTCAAAAGCATCACGCAAGCCATCACCCACAAAGTTAATTGCCAGAACAGTTACAAATATACATACACCTGATGGAATCCATAACCACCAGCGATAAGCAAAATCGTAGGAATCTTTTACTGTCTGTATCATATTTCCCCATGATGGGTATGGCATGGCCACGCCAAGGCCCAGGAATGACAAGGCAGATTCGCTTAAGATTGCTCCACCTATTCCAAGGGTTGCAGACACAATTATCTGAGGAATAACATTAGGAATCAGGTGACGTGCTATCTTCCTTCTGTCGCTTAAGCCAAGTGCTTCAGCAGCCAGCATAAATTCCTGTTCGCGCAATGAAAGTATCTGTCCCCTTACAAGACGTGCTAGGGATGGCCACCCAAGGAAACCTAGAATAAGCATAACAAAGAATATCCTTTTCTGAGGTGGTACATCAAGGTCTGACATAACTGTACCAAGAATAATGACCATGGGAAGATATGGAAGACTTAAAAACACATCAACAATTCTCATAAGGGCACTATCTATCTTGCCTCCATAATACCCTGCAATACCACCAATTGCAGTTCCTATAACAATCTCTATCAATACAGCTACAAAACCTACTGTAAGTGATATCCTGCCCCCGTACATCAGTCTTGTAAAAATATCTCTTCCTATTGCATCTGTTCCAAAAATATATTTAAAACTAGGCTTCTGTTTGGCTATTGTAACTTTAGTCTCAAGTAGAGCAAAGTTTGAAAATACCGGGCCATAGAAGCATAATATTATAAATATAGCTAATATGCCCATACCAACAAGTGCCAGCTTATTCCTTCTAAATTGTCTTAAGGCAATAGACCAGGGTGTCTGAATCAAATCCTGTCTGTTTCTTTCAATATTCTCAAGAACCTTTACAGCAATAGCAACAATTAGAGGCAAAAGTCCTGCGATAACAAAAACATGGGCTCCTATTCCTGTGGTAACTTCTTCCTGTGCAATTTTATAAATATATGATCCATCACTGGCCTGCTGTTTCACCAGTAAATTTGCAAAGAATTCTATTACACTGGTTCCTGTATCTGATAGTTGCACACCGTATAAAACATATCCCAGTGAAGCAGTAAATATGGAAAAACTTGAAATATTTTTGCTTTTTTTAAATATGCCCACTGTGAACAGCCCCGCTGTTAATGTGTACATTATTAGAGAGAGTAAAAGCGGCAATGAATTGCTTATTATGACAAGAACAGGCCCGCTGCCTGAAACAGGTGTAAGCTCAACTCTCTCTAAAATATGAAAAACCAGATCAAAACCACTAATAGATCCATATTTCTTTATATTGGCAAATGGTAATGTGAATATAATAACAATTATTATTGAAAAAATGATTCCCGAAAACAATAAGGTTTTTCTTTTCATTATTGCACCTCACTTAAGCTTTACACGTGGGTCTACCACCGCATAAAGAATATCTGATAAAAGGTTACCAATTAATGTTAGGACAGCAACAAACATGGAGAAGCCCATCAACAGGGGATAATCCCTTTTGTTTACTGCATCCAGAGCAATCTTCCCTATTCCTGGTATGCCAAAAATGCTTTCAGTAATTATTGCGCCTGAAAACAGTCCGGGCAATGACAGTCCTATTATTGTTACAATTGGTATTAGAGCATTTCTTAGAGCATGTTTATAAATAACAGTCTTCTCACTTAATCCCTTAGATCGAGCAGTCCTGATATAGTCTTGTTTAATAACTTCCAAAACCGCAGTTCTTGTAAATCTCATTAAAGAACCAACACCACTAAATGCAAGAACCAGGCACGGCATTATAAGATGGGATATAACATCCCATAGGTACCTGATACCAGTGTAGTTAGCACCAGGTGTAGTCATATTTGCCAGTGGAAGTATCTTTAAATCTACAGCAAATATTTTCTTTAAAAGAAGACCCATGAAAAAAGATGGTATTGAAATTCCCATCAATGCAAAAACAGTAAAAATCATATCCGTTTTTGAATACTGCTTTGTAGCAGAAATAATTCCAATGGGTATAGCTATTAAAATCTCCAATATAAAAGCAAATAATGCCAGAATGAATGAATTCCACACAAATGTATTAATTACCTCAGATACAGGTTTTATATAAATAAATGAGTCTCCAAAATCGCCCACTGCTGCACCTTTTAACCATTTCCAGTACTTCACAGGTATGGGGTCGTTTATGCCATAAAGATCCTTAAGGTGCTCAATTTGTTCTGCAGACATTTTTGGATTTGCCTTTGCCTCAATAAAATTTCCCGGCACTAAATTTATTATTAAAAATATTACCAGGGAAATACCTATAATAATAGGAATCATTTGTAGTATTCTTCTAATTAAATACTGCCACATATTTCCTCCTCCCCATTATATGTCAACTGCCCGAACAAAGTTCGGGCAGTAACATACAAACAACATCTTTATGCGTTTCATGCTGTGTATTTTTCTATCTTAATGTCAATATTTAATATAAATGATTTGCAATTTGCAAAGTATTGCTTACTGAGCCGGGCTTACCAGTTCACATTTATAAAGGTTGTACAAATATTCTCTGTAAGAAGAGAGCTCAAGCCCTTTGACTCTTGCATTTGCAACCCACATGTCACTTCTCTGGTATACCCAGAAGCATGGCAAATCATCATTTAAGACTTTATAAAGATCCTTGTAGATAGCTTTACGTTTTGCAACATCAGTTTCATTGATACCATCGTCTATGAGTTTATCTGCCTGAGGATTCTTGTACTGATATCTGTTTTGAGCTCCCTGTGAATGGTAAATATTCTTTGCATCCGGGTCTGGAGTCAAGCCCCATGCCATAAACCACATTTCAACCTGTTTCTTGTTAACCTTATCAACAAGTGTTGGCCAATCAAGTGTTTCAATAACTATATCTATACCAAGTTTTGCATAGTCGTCTTTCATAACCGGGAGGAGAATATCGGTTACAGGGTGCCCTGGCATTGCTGTAAATTTAACTGTGAACACTTCGCCATCCTTTTCTCTCTTACCATTGGCATTCAACTTCCAACCTGCTTCGTCAAGAAGCTTCCCTGCTTTATCAAGGTCGAAATCGTAAGCGTTAATTCCTTCATCGTTATAAGCCCATGATACTTTGGACTGAGGTATATTGATTACACTGCCATAATCACCGTAAATCTGCGCAACAACATCTTTTCTGTTCATAGCATAGTAGAGGGCTTGCTTTACTTTCTTATCCTGATATTTCTTAACAGTGTTGTTTATACCTACATACCCATAACCATTGGTTGGGAATCTGTATACATTAATAAATTCTGTGTTTTTAGCTTCTTGTATATTTTCAGCAGATACATCACCCATATCAATGTCGGTTTCTCCAAGCATTACTCTTTGTAATTCTTCTCCTGAAGGTGTTACAGAGAAGACTACATTTTTAATCTTTGGAGCAGCTTTGAAGTAATTTTCGTTGGCAACGAGTTCCAAAGACGCACCTTCTTTGTACTCAACGTATTTATACTGTCCTGTTCCCATTGGATTGCCTATATTGGCCTTAACTTTTTCAAGTTGTCCTTTTTTAAAGTCGACTCCATATACTTTCTTTGAAACAATTGGCATGTTCAATGACCAGATTGCAGGACCACTTGGCTTATCACATGTAACTTCAATTGTTGTATCATTAATAACTTTTACTCCCTCAATTTTTTCAGCAATACCATCTTTATATGTTTCAAAACCTTTGATAAAAGCTGATGATATATCAATTGGGCCATCATAACTTGGGTCTGAGAGTACATAGTATGCAAATTCTACATCCTCTGCCTTTACAGGAGTGCCATCCCAGAATTTTAAATCTTCCTTTAATGTGAAAGTATACTTGAGACCATCATCAGATACTTTATAGTCAGCAGCACCTGGAATTGGTGAACCATCGAAATCAGCTTCTATCAAACTGTCAAACATTAATATATTTCCATATATATCATATGCAGTTTCAGCGTAGAAAGGATTAAATATACCATTGAACTCAGTTACACCTATAACCATGGTATCCTTTCTATCAAGTGCCACAGCTGGTGACTTGGCTGCATTTGATGCTTTTATAAAATCGACGCCAAGCTTAGTTAAATCAATTGATTCTTCTTTTGGACCTTCTTCTTTTTTTTCTGATCCTACTTGTGTTTCAGAGCTAACTTCTTTATCAGAAGTCTCATCATTATTTTTCCCTTTTCCTAACCACACTGCTGTAATTGCAATTATTACAACCAGCGCAATTGCCAATATTGGCAGGTACTTTTTCATAATACATTCCTCTCCTTTACAATATTAAATAGTTATATAATTTTATAACTTTATGTTAATAAAGTTGATTTAATTCATTTTATAAGATTTGATATAAATTTGCAATATCATAATTGAAAATACTTGCAAATACCTGCAATAATAATGAAATTTTTCCTGCATCAAGTTAATACTTTAATGTGTTAGCAGTTTATCACTTGCTTGATTTAACAGCTCATCTGGCTAAAATACTGAAGTTTCTATAAATCCATATACTTCTCACTACTAAAATCATGAACAAATAAAATACATATTAAAGCATAATAATGCAGGATTGGCTGCATTTCTGCACATGAGTGCATGGGAAATATACCACAAAAATATATAATTTATACGCCTTGTTACCAATATTTACATTGGAATATTTCCAAATTGCATGTTATAATGCTACCGATAAGTTATTATGTAAACTTATTAACTGCGTTTGTTTGCCCAAAACACTAAATAGATTCTTAAATCAACAACAAAAGGGGGTATATATGACTAGTTTTAAGAAACTTATTATATCAGGTACATTAAGCTTAGGTATCCTTTTTTGCAGTGCAGGAATAACACATGCCCAGGAGATAAGCTATAAAGTCCAGCAGGGTGATACCTTTTGGATTGTAAGCCAGAAATATGGAGTACCTGTTAATCGCTTAATGCAGGTAAATAAAGCTACTCAGAATACTATACTTTATATAGGTCAGAACATATTGATACCAACAGATTATGAAATAATTCATACTGTTGTGGCAGGAGACACCTATTGGATTATAAGTCAAAAATATGGGGTTGACCTGTATTCATTAATGGCGGCTAACAAAGCTACAGAAAAAACAATTCTTTATATCGGAGACAAGGTTGTAATTCCGCCTAAACCTCAAGCACCCCAATATACTCTATACACAATACAAGCTGGAGATACCTATTGGATTATAAGCCGGAAATATAAATTGGATGTAAAATATTTAATGGCCTATAATGGTGCAAATGAAAATACTATACTATACATTGGGCAAACAATTAAAATACCTCAACCAGGTGTATCAGGAAGTACTGCATCAGGCGCAGGTACTGCATCAGGCGCAGGTACTACATCAGGTGCAAGTACTGCATCAGGTGCAAGTACTGCATCAGGTGCAAGTACTGCATCAGGTACTATATCAGGCACTACGCCTGTACAAGTACCTGTACAGACACTTACCGGTACAGAACCTTATATTACCTATACACAATATACAGTGCAAAAAGGAGATATTCTGTGGGATATTGCTATTAAATTCGGAATTCCACAAACTGAGTTACTGAAGGCAAACAATCTAACTGAATTATCTATTGCATATATTGGTGATATATTGAAAATTCCTGTCCATCATGTGCCGGTTAAGGCGACTCCAGGAGACAAATACGGTGAATACCTTGATTGGTGGACTGAAGCACAGTATGTTGTGCCTGTTGGAAGTGAATTTGAGGTAATTGATTTTTATACCGGAAGGTCTTTTAAAGCAAAGCGTACTACAGGAGCAAACCATGCTGATTGTGAAGCTTTAACCATAAGTGATGTAAGTAAAATGAAGGAAATATGGGGAGGTAACCTTAGTTGGGTTTCACGTCCTGTTATTATTAAGTACAATGGTAGAAAAATTGCTGCTAGTGCAGCCAGCTTCCCACATGCAGGGAATGATAATGCTCCAGGCGGAATATATACTACATGGCGAAGCGGGGATTATGGAGCAGGTTATAACCTTGATTGGGTTAAAGATAATGGTATGGATGGAGTTTTTGATATACACTTTTTAAACAGTACAAGGCATTTGGATGGAAAAATCGATTTATCTCACCAGGGTAACATAAAGCCGGCAGCAGGGATAAAATAAGTTGGTATGAAAAGCAATCATGTTGATGAATACTAGACACTTTAATTTAATGGAATGGGCACATTTTTTATCTCACTAATCTCGATTAATCTCGACTGGGTGCATTTAATTTAAGTGAAGAAAATATTGGTAAGGAGCATAAGTGAAGCTGCTGTAGCTGGGCAGGGGAAACTCTTCTCTCAAGTATCAGGCATTCCTTTTACGCTAGAGAGTTTCCCCATATCTGAGCGAAGGAAGAGCAAAATTGTTGTTTGAGTAAAATTGTTACTTAATATTCTTTCAGACAATTTTATGAGTTCAATTTTGCCAGGAGCTTAATTTAAAGGCTCTAAGCAGAGTAACATCAGCTCCTGGTAAATATTTCTTCACTTTTAAAATATGCACCCAAGTGCCTCATATTACTTTACATCAATAATATAAATACATATAATAGCGTAAATTACAATGATACCGTTAGTTTCGAAGAAAACCGTCGCTGGGAATTAGAACAGCTTCGCAGCAAAGGTCATAAAGGAATTGTGGAATGTATTGACAACGATGAGACAGCTTCAGTAATTGCTACGTTAGTCCATCCAAAATACTTACTTATTCTTACTTCTGTTGATGGAACTTATATTGACCCGAAAGATTCATCTACATTAGTTGAACAAGTAGAAGGTAAGGATGCAGATGAAGTTATTGCTTACATCGATGAATTACAAAAGCACTTGAAGTTCCTCTCTGTACAGTCAAATGGCATTTGTTCGAAGCAAAAAAAGATTTAGAGAAAGGATTGGATACCATATGGTCGGCAAAAAGAGTGGATGACAATTACCAAAATTGGATAGTACGGGACCTGAATTTGTTGCAGCGCCACTTTGAAGAGGATAGACTTTCCGAAGATGAGTATGCCTATTTAGCTGAACGTGGCTATATAAGGACATACGGACAATATAACGGAGAACACTTTGCAGCTTCTCAAGTTGTGTGGATACGCTCAGCTGAAACAAAACAAAAAATCCTTGACGTCGGCGACAAAATCAAGGGAATGCACAAGGCAGAGTTTGATTCGCTGAAAGCACCATTCGTCAAAGCTGTTATGGATTCTACACCGAAGCAGCTTCGAAAAATGCAGGCTTATGGAATGCAATACATTTTTTATTCCGATGGCTGGTTCATTCTGCATTGCTTGAAAGAGCTTGTCAACAACGGCAAGCTGAAGCTTCCTACAGAAGAACAGAAAAAATCACTCTCGACTATTGTTGTATTTAATAATTAAGCAAGAAAGGCATCCTGATATTAGCGAACCTTACTAGTACGATGTTTTGATTTGGCTCATAGTTTAATTGTTCTAAGTCGTAATAAAAGAGACCAGTCATGTTTAAACATAATTGCTTGGCATGACTGGTCTCTTTTTAACTGTGAATGGGATACCTCTTATGAGCAAGAATGAAAAATATATAGCATTCACAAGAGCATTATCTGAATTAGTGGAAGTAATTGATACTGATCAGGAACTCTAACCAATATAACAAAAAGCCAAAAAGACAAAAAGCTAAAAAGCCAAAATGCCAGTTGAGTATTTGGTGCTTCACCTTCATGGACATTTTGGATAAAACAACTATAAATTAAAATCTCCGTTGACAATGTTTGGAATCACCCATATAATAAAATTGATGCAGTATACTGCAAGTATTAGATTTTGGTGAGAAAGGAGTTGTTTTGATGTCTGTAAAAAATGTTGAGGTGATTTTTAACTAACTTAATATCGGCACAGGTGAACAGGAATACCGTAAGCGGTTATGGGACACCTTTTTGAACATGTTGTATTCCTTTTAAGTCAAGGAATGTCCCATTATTAATTAGGTTTTGTTTGTGTTGCCTATGCAGCTTCTTTCGAGCAACCGGGTGGCATGGGCGAGCAGCAAGCAAAGCTTGCGACCGGCCCTGAATCGTGTATATAACAAGTAGCAACACGCATTGGTAGCGTGTTTTTTTGTTGCTTTCATACAAGTTGAAGGGACACACATCAGTAGGACGAATGTCTCTTTTTGAACCCGCAGGTGGTCGTTATCTGCGGGCTTTTTATATGCTTTTTCAGGTTGAGGAATCTAATTGTTTTGAATATGGGGAGAATGATGAGTATGACAAAAATGAAAGGTACTTTTGAATATATAAAGGAAATTCGTGGTGGTTGGGCGATAAACCCTCGAACCAGGGTACAGGAAAATGAAATGAAGAACAAAAAGAAACGCAGGCAGAAAGATAAGAAATTAATAAAGGATGGATTTGAATAATGGATATAAAAAATTATGGAAAGTTGAATTTAGCAGATTATGGATTTATCCCAACAATGATGCCGGAAGACGTAAGTGGTACCCCGGCACGCATTACGGCAGTGCACAAGGAGCGTTATGAAATCATCTGTGAATATGGTCAGGTTTTTGGAAGACTAAAAACAAGCATATATTTCGGAGAATGTGAGGAAAGCTTTCCTACAGTTGGGGATTTTGTATTAATTCAATATAATTGTAGTGGTGACAGTCAAATAATAAAAACATTAGAACGTAAGTCAAAGTTTGCACGCAATGATTTTTCAGGGCATGCAGTCGGCTATGTTAAAACTGTAAAAGAGCAGGTTGTAGCTTCAAATTTTGACTATGTGTTTATTATGGCATCACTCAACCACGATTTCAATCTTAAAAGAATTGAGCGTTACCTCACTCTAGCATGGCAAAGCGGTGCAATTCCTGTTGTTGTACTAACTAAAGCAGATTTAACGGACGAATTTACTGAACAAGCCCGGGCTGTAGAAAAGATAGCAGCTGATGTCGGTGTTTATGCTGTTAGTGCAAAGACAGGGTATGGCATTGATAGGCTTTCCGAATATCTTAAGCCACATAAAACAATAGTCTTTCTTGGCTCCTCCGGTGTTGGTAAATCGAGTCTTGTCAATGCGCTTGCCGGTGAGGAAATTATGATGGTAAATGAAATCCGGGAGGAGGACAGCCGCGGCCGTCATACAACAACGCACCGCCAGCTCATTATGCTTTCAAGCGGTGTTATGATTATAGATACTCCCGGCATGCGCGAGCTTGGAATGTGGGAGGTGAGCACAGGCTTGGGTGAAGCGTTCACCGATGTGGAAAGCTATTTTGGTAAATGCAGGTTTTCCGATTGTCAGCATAAAAGTGAGCCGGGCTGTGCCATCAAGGAAGCCATAGCCAATGGAGACCTGTCAAAGGAACGTTGGAGTAGCTACCTCCAAATCAAGAGAGAGGCAAAGTTTGCTGATGATAAATCGGGATTTTTGCGTGACAAAACCGCCCGTAATAAGTCTATTGCCCAGTGGAGCAAGCAAAATAAGAAAAATGGAGGACTTAAGAAATGAATCATTATATAATCAAGCAAATACACAAAGACGAATATGGCATTATAAGGAAATTGGATCGTGATGCATTTCAATACAACGAGCGCGATAGCGACGGCGATTTCCATGAAGTTTTCGCGGACAATATTCGCCGTTCGCCATACTATATCCCGGAGCTTGACTTAGTGGCTATCACGGACGATGATTTCACTTACCTCGGACACGCTATTTTTTCAGCGTTGCCTATGGGAGATAATGGTGAACATATTATATGGCTCAATAGCCTTGCTGTCAGACATGGAGAAAAAGATAACCATGCTGAAAAA
>Ga0116195_1000718_pt1 | contig 24830 bp, 23 predicted proteins | sample AD_SCU002_MetaG_FD_89881 | JGI IMG/M metagenome (GOLD analysis project Ga0116195, IMG submission 89881) | Active sludge microbial communities of municipal wastewater-treating anaerobic digesters from China - AD_SCU002_MetaG | ecosystem: Engineered > Bioreactor > Anaerobic > Digestate | place...
ATACTAATCCACAGTACATTATGATTATATCACTTTTCACAAGTGAAGATATAAAAAACAAACAAGAAAGGAAATTAATATAGAACCTAAAACGTTGTTTTTACGTTTTATATTATACAAGGAACTTATGAAAGTGATTAAAAGAAGTGTTTTTCTAATATTATTTATACTAGTTTTATTAATTACATCAGGACAAATACATGCAAGCACAACACTCTCTAGATATGATTTGTTAAAAGAGGGTACAACCCAAGAGCAGTACCAAACTATGTTTAATGAAATACTTGATGAAAAACAGTATCAAAGTAGAGAAAATCCAGAATCATACAGATACTATACTTGGGATATTGTAGATGGGGGCATATACTATATTAAAAACAAAAGTACTGGTAAATATTGGACTTCTCCTTCCGTTTTGGGTGGCGAAATCTTAATGAATACATTCGGTACTGGAAATCAAGAGTTTTATGTAAAATATTTGGGACAAAATGAATATGCGTTTGAATCAGTTCAAAGAAATGGTGAAAGAGTTAGAGTAACTTCGTTATCTAGTAATGTTTACTCCAGTACAACAAGTTATAGTTCAGCACTTCATCGATTTCGCATTACCGCATTAAACTCCACCGACTATAGATTATCGACAAAGCAGTCCTCTTTTTCATCACACTTGTCCTCAACATACGCATCTAATTCTGTGCTACAGACCACCAACACGGATGATTCAACCAGATGGTTATTTGAAAAGAAAGATGATCGTGTACATGACAGTGCAAAAGCGTATTATTTAAAGGATACCATTTCAGGCTTATACTTGACCTCAAACTATAGTGGAGTATTAACTTTCAAAGAGTTTAGAGGTGGTGAAGAGCAAAGATTTAAAAGAGTAGTATCATATACAGAAGGAACTGTGACATATGCACCATTGATAAACACCGATCGCAGAGTTAACAGTTATGGTACGGGAAATATGAGCGCAAGTTATGTTAATGTAAACATTAACTACCAAAAATTCATAGAAGCATTTGAGGGAGATTTAGGATATAAAATTAGCACCTATATGGATAGCTCAAGATTTGTAAGTTTAGGAACTTTATATTCTACTAATGAATATTATGTGATAAAGAATTCATCATCAAACTCGGCAATATTCGAAATAAAAGAGGCACAATTTATCACACCATTCATCTGGTGGAAGCCATATGATACGAATAATATATCTTATCAATCAACTAATTACGCCCAAACAGATGTGTTATGCTTTGAAGCAACTTACACAGGTAAATATACTTTCGCAATGAAAAGAAATGTTGGAATGCCAATTATCGGGTTATTTGATCAATATGGTAATTATGATTGGAATTCAACAGTAACAAACGGTACTAATGGGCAAACAATAGAGGCTAATCTAGAACAAGGTAAAATCTATTATATATACATTGCGAGTGTTAACAATTCAGAAATCTTTCAATACACATCAAATTTACTGAAAAATATAACCTTTTACTTGCATGGAATGAATACATATATTAATGACAATAATGATAGCAATGCAGACAGAAGAACAAAATGGGCAGTTCCAAGTAGTGAAAATTTGAATAATAGATTTCTATTTGAGGCCGTAATCAACACAAATGCAGATATGAGTAGTAACTTTGTAAGGAATGTCGATCCAATTACAGGATATGTACCACTAAGAGCACCAGTATATATGTTTAGAGGTCATGGTAATACAACTTTAGCCCAATATAGTACAGGAACAAATAGCAACGCTGGAACAACAACATTTATAAGAAACACTGACTTTGTATCAGCAGCAGGTAATATTAACTTTGATATGAGTGACAGTAGATTTGTAGCATGGATTGGATGTTTAACAGCGGGCAATGTAGCTGTAGGAAACAATCTAACTGAATCTACTCAGATAGCTGGGGCAACATCAGTTTTAGGTTTCTCCAAGTCAATAAGTCGAGCAGCGGCGAATAGATTTGCAAACAATTTAGTTGATGAAATAATGGCAGGTAGAAACATTGGTACAGCAGTCAGTAATGCCCAAAGTGGGATTGCTTTTTGGTTTACAAATCTAAATTCATATGTGATTGAAGGAAGCACCACTCAAGTATTAAGACCTTCACTTGGAAGCGGTTATGTTACAAGAAATTCACAGATCATAAGTGAACCAAACTTGTCTCAATATATACTTGAATATGAAACAAGTTTAGGAGTACACAGATATGTTCGATACATCAACGGATATCCTACAAACGACTACTACGATATACATTATGATAATTATGGAAATGTTAAACACCTTTATGGATCCATTAGTAAATTTAATCAAAACGAAAGACAACAGGCTTTTAGCTTATCTTCAAAATTCTCTAGTAGTTTTGCCTTAAATCCATCAGATAGAGTAACTGATGAAGATATGGTTTTTGATGCTTTAGATAGATATAACAGTTATGATTATATTGTCAAGTATAAGGGTGAGTTTCTGCCTGTAAGATTCTTTGTCTATGAATACTCTAATGCGAATGGTTTTACTTATTTAGATATTAAAGCAATTAATATGCTTAATTATTCTTTATTGCCGGAGGACATATTATGGGAAAACAATTAAAGATTGCATTAGCAATATTTGGATTAGCGCTTGTGATCTGGTGTTCATTTTTTATTACTGATAAAACGAGAATTAGTAACAATGAACCTCCGATATTTGTAATTAAAGTGGCAAGTTATGATGATGGTGGCAGCGAAAAATTTATGGGATTGTTTTACAGTGTTTACCATGTGAAAAATATGGAGCTGGTTAATGAAGAAGCACACACTGTTGATTATGGATTCCATATGAGATCATGGTTTTCATCTATTGATGCAGTAAAAAAGAACCTACTCGAATGAAAATTAGTTATCCGTATAGGGCGAGTGACTACATACTGGACTGTATAGGGTTAATGCAACATTCATTTTGAATATCCTTTTGTTAAGCTATTTTTATAGGGTGCGCTAATAACTGTTAGGCGTGCATAAAATTTCCTAAGGGTGTGTAAATTTGCTTAGGGGTGCGCTGTTATATCAAAATAGGTCAATATACACATTAGACAAGCATTGGTCTGATACGATATGCACTTGTCAAGAAAAAGTAGACATGTATCAAACTTTAATTAAACCCTAGTTGAGATTTAAACTCAGCTGGGGTTTTATATTTTAATGCATAAGAAAATCGCTCATTATTATAATAATGTACATATTTTCTTATAGATTTGTGAACATCATTTGATTTACCTAAATGAAAATCTAAGAATAATTCTTCTTTGATCCATCCATTTAATGATTCATTTATTAGGTTATCGGTAGGCGCTCCAGCTCGACTCATAGAACGTTTTATGTTATAATCGTTAGTGAGCTTGTTGTAGCTTATTGAAGAGTAAACTGAACCTTGATCGGTGTGCAAAACTGTAGGTTCTGTTGGCTCTTCCTTTTTAATAATATTTAAAACATCCTTTAAACCGTCAAAATAAGGAGAAGTATCTCCACGTCTTTCTGTCAATTTGTAACTCAATATTTCTTTTGTAAATGCATCAAAATAAAATGTTAACTCATAGTATTTACCTTTTACATAAAGCGATGTCATATCAAATACCACAACTTCTAATGGCCTGGATAAATATCGCCATGAACAATTTACTAAATTTTTACATTTAACTCTCTCTTCACCGGGTTTAACATATTTATAATGTTTTCCGGAGGAGATAATTCCTGCGTATTTACAACATAAATGGACATGGTTATAACTCCACTTTACATTACAATGTTTCGCTGCATAAGCTCTAATCCATCTATAACCACGCGAAGGATATCTACGATGGATTTCTCTAATAATAGCGATGTCTTTTTCTCTTTGAATATGTTTCTGTGAAGGGTTAATCTTTCTAACTAACCACTTATAATATCCTGTTCGATTGACATTCATTATTCGACATAATAAAGTAATTGAATGATATTCGCTTAATCTTTCAATGATTTGAAATTCCTGTTGTTTATAGAAATGAACTCCTTTTTGGCCCCAACTCCTTTCGTAAGATAACCTTTTTTTAATCGTTCAATCTCAATTTGAAGTTTCAAGTTTTCCTTTTCTAATTCTTCAATTGTAGTTTTTGGTTTAAACGTTCCAATGGGTCTGCCTTTGTTTGGACCGCGATGTTTACCAATTTGTGATTCAAGACCTTCTTTACCTTTATCTCTAAACGCTCTCAACCATAGAACAAGAGAAGTAGGAGAAATGCTATATTTAGTAGTACATGTTCTAATACCGATACGATTATTAAGATGATCTTGAATAATGTGAAATTTTTCTTCTGCTGTGTAAAGATACTGATGTTTTTTGTTTTCCATACGTTCCAAATAAAAAATAACAAAAAAAGTAGACTGTGTCAATCTATTAATACTGTCTACTTTTATTATATCAGTGTAATAAGTATTAGACCTTTTTTCAAGCAGAAAGGGGATTATCTCCTTATATGTAAATTTCCATGAGTCCTAAAACAGTAAAAATATAACAATTTCATTGTTTTTTGAAATCCGTGATCAATCATATAAACGATTATATAACTATTCACACGATTACTTAACTATTTAAACTATTGATATGATAGTTTTATCGATAAGAGATAGTTATAATAAATTTATTCCATTGGTATTGATAAACAAGTATAATAAAAATTTTTAGGTTTTTACTAATCATTTATAATAGCATTGTTGAATTTAAAAACAAATGTTATAATGTTTATAATATAAATGGCAAGAAAAGAGATGATGAAATGAAAAAAGAAGATGAAAAATACTACCAAAAACTTAAAGAAGATTTAACTCATCTTTACAATAAAATAGAATCTAGTAAATTCTTGAATTCTAATATAGATTCAGAGAATGACATTGTTATTGTAATATTACATCATCATTTGAAACTTACGATAGTCTTTGAAAATCAATATAAGAAAACCGTGATTTATTTTGACAGTAGGGTAAAGCAATTTTCACATTGGCATCTTGAAAATTATGAGGCAATAGATTTTTTATCTGATTTGATAGAAGATAAAAAGGTTTTTGTTGAATCAAGAATGTTGCATTTTATAGGATCACAGTTCGCATTTAAGGTGTTGAGTTTAGAGAAGTACTACGCGAATAAAAATGGCCATTTAGGAAAATGTGGAAAGAATATTTTTACTGCCTCAGAAGTTATACAAGGATCTTTAAAGAAAGTATTTGACATTCCTACTTTTACAGCAACTGATGATCAGAGAGAAACAATTAAATTATTAGATAAATTTGTAAAACAGTACAATACAATTAAAGATAGAGACTATGAAGAACAATTTAATACTTTCTTTAAAATTAATGAGGAATGTAGTAGGTTATACAATGATAATAAAATTAAAATTTATGCTGGTGATTGCTTATTTACATACTTAGAATCGATTATAGAAAATGACGGTCCTGAGTATGCTGCAATTGTAATATTTACAGTCACAGAAAATGAATTCTATCAGATTGGAGTTTGTGTTCGAGGGAGACCATTATTAAAGAAAGTTAGGTTTGATAACAAACTTAAAAGAGCAATAAAAGTTATGTGGGGACGTGAAGGTTATTACTTTAAAAAGCGTTAATTAAAGCATCTAACACTTCTGAGTAAGACGCATTATAAACATTAATAATAGTGTTTTGATTACCCCACTCACTAGATAGATACCTCACACTTTATAGAAACAAAGTTTCTACAATCGATATATTATTAAAAAAAGTTCAACTAAGCCATAATTTAAGAGTGCTAAAAATAATAGTGTGGTGTTAATTTGTATTATAATGGGTAGCATCACACATAATGTCTCTTTATTCAAGGAGAGGTACGCAACAACAATTTTCGTTGCTAGAGGTACGCAAATAATTCACTTATTTTTGAGGGGGTACGCAAAAAAATCCCCTTTTTCAAGGGGTACGCATTTGTATTAAAATTGGCGTGCTCTTTCATTTTATATAAATAAAGAGATTTCGCAAGAAACAAACTGAACCAAGTAGACTATGATCATTATGATTTATAGTCTACTTTTTTAACACGCAAATTATATATATTATAGAATGTAAATGATTGATTATTGGACACGAAAATCTTGAGATTGCCAGATGATCAGGTTCTTGAGCAATAGTATATAATAACATGTGAAACAAAAAATAAAAAATGTTTCACATATTAGAGTGGATATGCTATAATGAATGTGAAACAAAGTACTATAAATGTTTCACACCAAAAAAGTGTGATAGAATTAAGAAAAATATGTGAATCTGGAGGTATATGATATGATTAACAATATAGCTGAAGTTCTACATGAAAAAGAGTTATTGATTTCTAGACTTGATAAATTACTTTATGGGGCTGTTGAGATTAGAGAAAAGAACGGAAACAAGTACATTTATGTTCACTATAGAGATGATGGTATTCAAAAAACAAAGTACGCAGGTGAATTTAGCAATGAACTATATAACTTAATAATAGAAAACAATCATCTAGCAAAAGATTACAAAAAAAGATTAAGAACAGTGATGAAACAATTAGGTTCTCTAGCATATGAGACATATGATATTACAGATGATGTCAAAGTAAACATCGATTTTGCTCGTAGAAATCTTGTTGATTCCATTTTCAAACAGGCCATGTTAGAAGGGGTCACGACCACTTATGCTGATACTGAGACTATTGTAAAAGGTGGTAAAGTAAAAGATATGTCTTTAGTGGATATTTCGAAGGTTGTTAATTTGAAACGCTCATGGGAGTTTATCATGAGTGAAGGAGTTATCTCCTATCCAACCAACTTCACGCTTCTTTGTCAAATTAATGCAATAGTCGAAGATGGATTTTCATATACTGCAGGTAGATTACGAGCTGTACCAGTTAGTATAGGAGGTTCGACCTACATTCCACCAATGCCGTTTGAAACCAAAGTAAAAGAAGACCTAATGAAAATAGTAAATAGTGAGAGAAATGCGATTGAAATTACAATTGATTTGTTATTATATGTTATGAAATCACAACTGTTTTTAGATGGGAACAAAAGAACTGCTGTGGTTTTTGCGAATCATTACATCATTAGTAAAGGATATGGGCTAATTGTAGTCCCTGCTGAACTAGTAAATGATTATAAACGATATTTGATTGATTATTATGAAGGAAAAAGCAATGAGATTAGAGAGTTCCTAGAAAAAAAGTGTCTAATTACAATAAAATAATGAATTATAAAACCATATTTTCAAATACTCAAAACAAACTAAAGAAATTGTTTTTGTAGTGTTATTGAAAAGATAAAAACTCCATTGTAAAAAATGGAGTTTTTATTGCTTATTTTGTAGTCTTAATCATTAGATTGCACATTTGTCTTGAGAATCTGACTGGATCTTTTAATGGGAATCCTTCAATTAATTGTGCTTGAGAATAAAGTAAATCAGCATACTCATCAAGTTCTAATGGATTATTTTCGTATATTGTTTCTAGTGCTTTGAATAAATCATGATTTGGATTGATTTCAAGTATTCTAGAAGCTTTTGGTTTTTCTTCATTTGGAAGATTTGCAATTACTTTTTCCATCTCGAATGAGACACCATCACCACTTACCAAGCAAACAGCTGAATCTGTTAATCGTTTGGATAAAACTACATCTGAGACTTCATCTTTTAAAACGTCTTTTAGTTTTTCAAGTAGTGGTTTCTTTTGTTCATTAAGTTCTTTGATTCGTTCTTTTTCTTCTTTATCTAATAAATCAAGATCTCCTTGATTGATTGACTTGAATTTTTTCTTGTTGTATTCTTGCATAACATTAATCACAAACTCATCAACATCATCACTTAAGATGAGTACATCATATCCTTGTTTCTTAACTAGATCCATTTGTGGCATTGCTAAAACGGCTTCTTTTGTTTTTCCTGATGCATAATAGATGAATTCTTGTTTGTCTTTCATGGATTCTACATATTGTTTTAATGTGATAAAACCATCTTGATTTACAGTATGGTATAAAATGAGATCCTTTAACATATCTTTCTTCATGCCAAAATCATCATAAATACCAAACTTGAGATTAACACCAAATGCATTAAAGAATTCTACATACTTGTCAAAGTCATCTTTTAATAAACTTTCAAGTTTTGCTAAAATCTTTTTTTCCACATTCGTTGCGATGTCTTGTAATTGTTTTGATTTTTGTAAGATTTCACGACTGATATTTAAGTTTAGGTCACTTGAATCTACTAACCCCTTAACAAAGCGTAGGTAATCAGGGACTAACTCTTTGCATTTGTCCATGATAAAGACACCTTTGGAATAAAGCTGCAACCCTTTTTCATATTTTTCTGAGTATAAGTTGTAAGGTGCTTTTTGAGGAATGTAAACTAAAGCTGTATATTCTAAATTCCCTTCTACTTTAATGAGTGAATGGAAAAGAGGATTCTCATAATCATAGTATTTTTGCTTGTAGAATTCATTGTAATCCGTATCTGAGATCTCTGATTTTGCTTTTTTCCAGATAGGAGTCATAGTGTTTAGTGTTTCAATCTCTATTACATCATCATACTTATCTTCGGTACCTTCTCTTTTTACTCGTTTGCTTACTTCCATCTTAATAGGGTAGCGTACGTAATCAGAGTATTTCTTAACTAAATTTTTGATTGTCCATTCTTCTAAGAATTGATCGAACTCAAATTCATCACTGTTTTTACGTAAGAATAGGGTAATCTCAGTACCACTTGTCTCTTTATTAATTTCTTCGATTTCGTAAGTATCCGTACCTTCACTACGGAATAAATACCCCTTGGTATCAAACAAACTTCTAGTGCGAACTTCAACTTTATTAGCGACCATAAATGCGGAATAAAAACCAACACCAAATTGCCCAATCATTTCTAGATTGGCTTTCTTGTCTTTGATTTTTTCCATGAATTCTAACGATCCACTTTTCGCAATTGTTCCTAACCCATCGTTTAACTCATCATAAGTCATTCCGACACCATTGTCTGTAATCGTTAATGTCTTTTTCTTTTTGTTAACTGTAATAAATATTTCATATTCTTGATCTTTAGGTAACTTATCACCAGTTAAGGATAGGTAGTGATACTTGTCAATCGCATCACTTGCGTTTGAAATTAATTCACGTAAAAAGATTTCTTTGTTTGTGTAAATAGAGTGAATCATAAGTTCAAGCAATCGCTTCGATTCGGTTTTAAATTGTCTTACTTCTGACATAATGTTATACCTCCTTCAAATTCCTTTCCTATTATACACCATATCAATTGGCACTGTCAACAGATAAGTGCTAAATTCAAGCTAGATAAAGAATAAAAAAAGATTACCAATCGGTTGGATTGGTAATCATAAAGTTACTTGTTTTTCAGTTTATGTCTTTTGAAATATGGTAGATACATCAAGATAAGCATTAGTACAACAAATGCAGAAAATGCTAGTAAGTAGAGCAATGGATGGATGTCTTGCAAAGCAACTAAGAAATCAACTGGAGGAGTAAATAAGAATAACTCATCGGAACCACCAAATTTAAATGTTGCATAACCGGATACGAAAGCATAAACTGCTAAAAAAATCATAGACTGATACAAGTTTTTCTTATTTGGCGTATACCCTAAAGTACGTACTCCATACACAGCTAACCAAGCGATACAAGCGTGCGCTCCAAAGAATGTCCAACCATCCCAACGATCTAATCCCCATGGGGTATCATAGAATAAAAAGGATAGTAACGAACCAAAGGCATAAAAATACACAATATTAAATGCCTTTTCTTTTTTAAATGCTATAGCATAGGTCAAAGCATATAGTGCTACAGCACATAATGGTAATCGAAACAAAGAAGTAGTTAGTATTCGACTTTCGAATACTCTCCATTCAAAAAGAAAAACAAGAGCGATTAGGAAATAACGAATCCATTTTTCATATGACTTGTCTTTTAGTTTAGGTAATAGGATCCAAAGTACCACAATGGAAATCACAAAACCTAATGTTAATAAAATATGTGGCAATCCAAACCACTCTAAACTTTGTCCGGGTTGATTGCTAAAAAAATCATTCATAAATTTCACCTACTGAGCAATATTCTATCATAGTATTCATGCAAAATCAATAAACAATTATTTGAAATCAGTCTACACAATTATTTGAAATCAGTCTCTAGAGTAATATGTTGTAATGAATAAGAAGGATAGTTATCATTTCATTCACTTGCTATTCTTGTTCAAGAAATAGAATTTAAAAAACATCACATCAAAATGCATAGGATATCATATGTACTATCAGGCAGCATTAATTTTAAGAATATTTACTATGAAAACCAAAGTCTCATATTTTAGGTCTTAAATAATGAAAATATTTTCACTAGTTGCTAGAATAATAGGTAAAATTATTATAAAAATATACACCTTTTAGTTGTATTGTGATACAATATCGTCGTTGAGTTTTCAAAAGTGAAAATGAAGGAGTGTTATCTGAAGTGCAGCAAAAAGAAAAAAACGCGAAAGAAATTATTAAATTAGGAATAGAAATGGCTTCGAAACTATTAGACATAAAAGAACCCAATGTGAGTTACTTACTGATTCAAAAGGCGACCAATCAAGACGTATCCGCAGTATATATTCCAGAAACAAACACTGTTTCTTACAACAAAACTTGGCTAGATCAATCGAGTGAGGTTGATATCTTAGCAGCAACGTTCCATGAAGTAAGACATGCTTACCAATATGAAATGGAAAAAGCAATGTTAAAAGGGAAAGAGGTTGAAGAACTTGCCCTTGTTAAGAAGTGGAAAGAAGAACGAAGTTTATATCAAGTTCCACTGATTGGAAAGCATCCCCAAGTTCATTATCTGAATCAAGAAATTGAAATTGATGCGGTTGCATTTGCTCATTTGGTAATGAGAACAATGTTTGGAATGAAATCGCATATTCCACTGTCGGTAAAAACAAAAGTACAACACAGAATGAAAGAAATTTTATCATCAAATAAAACATTACAAAAAGTTGCAAAAATATAAGAAACCAGTCATGGTTTCTTTTTTGTACGTCAAATGATTTACATTCATCTATGATTTTGTGGTATAATTAACAATGTGAGGGGGAATGGATATGAAGTTACTCATTGTTGTTGATTACCAACGAGATTTTGTGGATGGTGCTTTGGGATTTGAAAAAGCGATCAAGCTAGAACAAACCATCTATCAAAAAATAGTAGACTATAAAACAAGTGGAAATCAAGTAATCTTTACTCTTGATACTCACGATGAACATTATATTGAAACCCATGAAGGAAGAAACTTACCAGTTGAACACTGTATATTAGGGACAAAAGGACACGCATTGTATGGTAAAATCAAAGAGTTAGTCGATGATTCGACGATGCAGATCATAAAGTATACCTTTCCATCGATTGAACTAGCCAATTATTTGGTTGGGAAGACCTATGATTCAATTGAACTTTGTGGAGTTGTGTCAAATATTTGTGTACTATCGAATGCAGTTATGGTAAAATCAGCATTGCCGAACACCGAAATCATTGTTGATAGTTTAGCAACTGCTAGCTTTGATGATGATATGCATGAAAAGGCATTAGATATCTTAGAAGGACTGTATGTTACAGTTTGGAATCGAGGAAAGAAATGAATGAATTAAATGTCACAATGCTTTGTGACTTCTATGAATTAACGATGTCAAATGGATATTTTGAAAACAATCTAGAAGATACCGTATGTTATTTTGATTTGTTTTTTAGAACCGTACCAGATTCAGGTGGATTTGCGATCGCTGCTGGATTATCCCAAGTTATCAAATACATCGATCAATTGCATTTTTCAGAAGATGATATCAAATATTTAAGAAGTAAAAATTTATTTAGCGAACCCTTTTTATCTTACCTTAAGACGTTTAAGTTTAGTGGTGATATTTATGCCGTTCCAGAAGGTACTGTGGTATTTCCAAACGAACCAATTTTAACCGTTCGTGCCAAGGCAATTGAAGCACAGTTTATTGAAACGTTTTTGTTATTGGCCATTAACCATCAATCCTTAATCGCAACCAAAGCAAGTCGAATTGTCCGCGCTGCGCAAGGAAGAAGTGTTTTTGAATTTGGTACGAGACGTGCACATGGTGTCACTGCGGCATTGGTCGGTGCGAGAGCAGCCTATATAGCAGGTGTAGCTGGATCATCTTCAACACTAGCAGATGTCTTATATGGTGTACCTGCGATGGGAACAATGGCCCACTCTTGGGTTCAAATGTTTGACACCGAATATGAAGCGTTTAAAGTGTATGCACAAACATATCCAAATCACTCAACCTTCTTAGTAGATACCTACAGTGTATTAAAAAGCGGGGTACCAAATGTCATAAAAGTAGTGAAGGAAGTATTATGGCCGAAAGGAATCAAAAAATGTGCGATACGCATTGATTCCGGAGACATCGCCTATTTATCAAAAGCATCTCGAAAAATGCTAGATGAGGCAGGACTCACCGATTGTAGAATTGTGGTATCAAATTCACTAGATGAACATTTGATCACGAAATTAATTGATCAGGATGCGAAAATTGACGTCTTTGGAGTAGGAGAGAGACTCATCACTGCAAAATCAGAACCTGTTTTTGGTGGAGTTTATAAGTTATCCGCGATTGAAAAAGATGGAAAAATCATTCCAAAGATAAAGATTAGTGAAAATACACAAAAAATCACAAATCCTCATTTTAAAAAGTTATATCGGTTATATGATAATGAAACCTCAAAAGCAATTGCTGATTTGATGACTGTTTATGATGAAGAAATTGATGAATCCAAACCACTTGAGATTTTTGACCCAGAAGCTCCATGGAAAAAGAAGTTAGTAGAAAACTTTTACGCAGTCAGCTTACAAACACCAATTTATCTAAACGGGAAAAAGGTGTTTAAAGAACCATCTTTAGAAGAGGTACGTGACTATTGTAAAGCACAACTTGATTCATTATGGGATGAAGTGAAACGATTTGAGTATCCTCATAAGTTTTATGTTGACTTATCAAAGAAACTTTGGGACATCAAACAAGATTTGTTATTACATAGTTAAATCCCTAAAACCTTCCAAAATCCGATTTGGAAGGTTTTTTTGATTTATTCTTTAGAAAAGCAGAATAGTTTGGTATAATAAACGTATGAAAACCACATAAGGAGTTTGACATGAATGAATTATTTGAACAAGCAAAAGTTTTTTTAAAATCGAAAATAATGGGATCTACAACCTTTGATGAAATTGAAAAGCAGTACCGTTATGATCACACAATGAGAGTGACAAAAATAGGTCTAGAGATTGCAAAACAAGAAGGTCTTGATCGTTTGATTGTTGGGCTCGGGTGCATCTTACACGATTGTGCAAAATTAGAAGAAGTTGCAAACATAGATCACGGAAGACTCTCTGCGAACGTTGCAAGACCCTTTTTAGAAACGTTAGACCTAACAACAAAACAAGTGGATGATATTTGTTATGCGATCGCAGTTCATGTTGACGGTGTCGCAGGGTATGACTATCCAAACTTCTTAGAAGCAGAAGTTGTAAGCGATGCGGATAACATTGATCGGTTTGGAATCTACCGAATCTATCAAGAACTAAGTTGGAAAAAGATTGAAACATTATCAATACATGACCAAATTTCATATGTTCAAAAACGAATTGCTGGATTAAATCGACTTCTTAATGAACATAAATTAGCAACTCCAACATCAAATCGACTATTTTCAAACAATTTAAAAGCACAAATTTCATTTTTTGAAGCATTACTTAAGGAACTAAATACGACACTTGAGGTATAAGTATAGTTTAAGGAGATGATGTTTTCATGAATGAAGCAAGAAGCAAACAACTTCGAGCTAGAATGATAAACGAGCAGATCAAAACAAGAGGAATTGCAAATCAACTGATATTATCTAGTATGATGGATATCAAACGTGAGGATTTTATCGAATCATACTATTATGATGTGGCATATGAAGATTATCCTATCACGATAGGTTATGGACAAACAATATCGCAACCCTATAGTGTTGCTTATATGTTAGATAAACTTGATCTAAAAAAGACTGATATTGTATTAGAAATTGGAACTGGGTCAGGTTATGTCACAGCGCTGTTATCGAACATGGTCAAACATGTTTATAGTATTGAACGTATCGAAGCATTGTATGATCGGGTTAAGGCGAAACTAGAGTTATATTCGAACCACAATATTACTCTACTATTTGGCGATGGATATTTAGGAGACCAGGCACACGCACCATTTGATAAGATTATTGTCAGTGCTGCGAGTTCTACCATCCCAAGTGAGTTAGTTAGCCAGTTAAAAAGTGGTGGAAAGATGATATTACCAGTTGGTAATCAGGATGACCAAGACTTGGTACTTATTGAAAACAAAAATGGAAGTATACATAAAAAATTACTTGGAGGGTGTCGTTTTGTTGCGATGAAGAAAGACATCTTACCGGTGAAGAAGGAAGAATCAAAATGATCGAATTAGAAACATTATTACAACTTAGCAAATATGGCACTAAAGAAATGAAAGAAGATGTGTTAGATGGGGCAGAACACAGATGGATTCACAAGAAGGTACACAAGACACTTTGTGTCTATGATAACGCAGTGGATAGACACGCTGTGTTTCATGGGACAGGGACTTTTGATTATGTAACAGACTTTGGGTATCATAATGAAACAAGCATGCATGTCGAAGCAAATACTGATATTGAAGATGTCAGACCAAGGCCATTTAGTTCTGTTCATATTCCGTTTGGTCAAACGGATTGGACAGGATTTAACCGAATTCGAGTTATGGTCTATCCAAAATCTACAGGTTTTCAAAACTTTTACTTTCATTTTTCACTTTATCATAAAAATGGAGAAATTTTAACCCACGCTCCAAGTTTAACACCAAATCAGTGGAATCCGGTTATGTTTGAGTTTCCTCATCTACCAGTTGATGAAATTGTAAAACTAACGATGGGTCCATTGATGATGGGCTGTCCACCTGAAGCATTGCCTATGATTGATGTGTATTTTGGCAATGTTTATATTGAAGAAGTAGAGCTTGACCATACCTTAGGGTGGGATATTCAAAACACAATCGCTTACTCTCACGTTGGATATCGAACCACATTTGATAAAATTGCGATTACAAACAATCAAGTTCCTAACGAATTTGTTATAAAAAACGATTCGGGTCATGTTGTTTATATGGGAATCAGTAAGAAAGTAAGTACGTTACAAGGTTTGTATTCTATCCTCGATTTTTCAAAACTTAAAGATTCTGGAGTTTATACCTTAGAAGTTGGCAAGCTAACAACAAAACCATTTGTGATTTCAGACAATCCTTATCTATCTTCAATATGGAAAAGTTTGCATTTTTTGAAGATGTTACGCTGCGGGGATGATGTTGATGGTGTGCATAGTCCATGTCACTTGACCCACTATACCGTGCATCCTGACGGTAGAATGGTAAGCGACTGTGGCGGGTGGCACGATGCGGGAGATGTTTCACAGTTTGAGATTTGTACTGCGGAGATGCTTCATGCATTGGTTGATTTAGCTATTAAAGTCAAAGATACAGACTCCCTGTTATATGAACGAATCTTAGAGGAAGCAAGATGGGGAGCAAATTGGATGTTAAAAACTCATTTTGGCGATGGGTTTCGTGCACTTGCTGTACATTATTCGATTTGGCGAAAAAACATCATAAAAAATTATCAAGAACTAGATCCAAGCAACACTCACTTTCATAAGAATGTCGCTGAAAATGGTCCGTTTGAAAACATGTTAGCTGCTGCAGCACTGGCAAAAACTGCATATGTTTTTCAAGACCATGATGAGATATTTGCGAACTGGTGTAAACGAACTGCCATTGCTGATTTCAAGTTTGGACTTCAAGGATATCGAGATGGTTTGTTTACCGTGAGATGGGGAAAAGGTCCCGTTGCTCAAGTAGCAGGATCTATTGTACTAGCTGCTTGTGAGTTATATTTACTAACAAACGATCAAGAATATCAAGACGTTGCCAAAGAATTCGCAAAAGAGGTTATGAAGTGTCAACAGGTTGAGTATCCTAATTGGGAAAAGCCAATTCGAGGGTTCTTTTATGAAGATGAAACACATACCAGTTTGTTAACATATGAACACCGTGGGCATGAACAATCACCAATTACTGCGTTAACCAAGTGTCTTGAGAGTTTTCCAAATGACGCAGATGCAAACAGATGGAAACATGCTCTAGAGCTATATTTAGAATATATTGATCAAACGATGTTTTCATCTGCTCCTTACGGTCTATTACCAGGGCATATTTATCATTATGATTACTTAAATATGACACGTTTTACGATTCCAAGAGGATATGGAACTGAAATTGAAATAGCAGAAAACTTTAGACGTCAAATTCAAGATGGTATTCCACTTGGAAATGGGTTTTATTTGCGCAGAATGCCAATTGCGATCCAACGAAGAGGGTATCATGCAACTCTTCTAAGCAAAGCAAAAGGGGTTAGTGCGATTGCAAAGGTGCTCAATAATTCGAAGTATATGCAAATTGCATTGAATCAACTTGAGTGGATCTTTGGGAAAAACCCATTTTCAAGTTCAACGATGTATGGCGAAGGATATAACTATCATCCTCTGTATGTTGCTTTCTCACGCCAAATTGTAGGTTCATTACCAGTTGGTATTGAAACTTTAGGGGAAAAGGATGCACCATACTGGCCAGTGCATAACAATGCGGTATTTAAAGAAGTTTGGGGTCATACTACTGGAAAGTATTTGTGGGTATTAGCGGACTTATTATAAAATTATATTAATAAACAGTTTAAACACTGTATGAAGCAAGGTTATTTCTATGTTTTGTACGGTGTTTTAATTATAAATATAATAAATAATAAGAGATAACTTACTACATGAGTAGATAAAAAGTGCAATATTTGATACAATAGAATATGTTCTTGGAGGATATGTATATGTATAAAATAACAACAAAACAAACGATTTATGAACTTATAACCACATATCCTGAATTAATAGAAGTATTAAAGTCGATTGGATTTGAACGCATCACTGATCCACTAATGAGTCAAACAGTAGGAAAATTCATGACATTAGCGAGTGGTTCAAAAATGAAGAACATTGACTTACAAATCATAAAAGAAGCACTAGAAAAACATGGATTTCATTTGGAGGTAGTATAACATGAGTGAATTTATTAACAATAGCGAACATAGACAGACAGTTCTTAAAGATTTGATCAAGCAATTACATGAAGGAAAAACCGTCGAAGAAGTAAAAGAAGAGTTTAAGAAACACTTCTCAAATGTTTCAACGACAGAGATTTCACAAATTGAACAAGCCTTGGTGAAAGAAGGATTGCCAATTGAAGAAGTACAACGTTTGTGTGATGTTCACGCAACCGTGTTTGAAGGATCGATTGCTGAAATCCATGCATCGAAAGATTATTCGAAAGTGATAGGTCACCCAATCAATGTTTTGATGGAAGAAAACAAAGCAATTGAAACACTGATTGAGACTGAAATCAAACCATATTTAGAAAAGATTACAGATTCAATTGATAAAACAAGTGTGTTAATGCTTCGAGTTGGATTTGACCGATTGGCTGAAATTCACATTCATTATGCGAGAAAAGAGTATCTGTTTTTCCCGTATTTGGAAAAATATGATATTACTGCCCCTCCAAAAGTAATGTGGGGTGTTGATGATGAAATAAGAGCTGACATCAAAGAGGTGTCAACTATATTAGGAAGCATTGATTATGATGTTACTACTCTAAAACAAAAAATGGAAGTTACAATTAAAAAAGTACTAGATATGGTATTTAAAGAAAATAATATATTACTTCCACTTATGGCAGAAACGCTTAATTTTTATGACTGGATGAAAATTGATGAAGCAACTCCAGAAATGGGATATTGCTTGGTTAAACCACTTGGATCATGGAAAGTTCAATCCGAAGATGAAGTTGCGAAAACAACAGAAGATACAATCGATGTTACAAAAGAAGTGAAATTTGATGCTGGAAAACTAACACCAGAAGAAATCAACTCAATTCTTAACACAATTCCATTTGATATGACATTTGTTGATAAGAACGATAAGGTTAAATATTTTACTCAAGGGGCAGAGCGTATCTTTGACCGACCAAAAACCATTTTAGGTCGAGAAGTGAGTATGTGTCATCCGCCACAAAGCGTGCATGTCGTTGAACAAATTGTAGATAGTTTCAAATCCGGGAAAAAAGACCACGAAGATTTTTGGATTCGCATCAAAGATCAGTTTATTCATATTCGCTATTTCGCAGTTCGTTCTAAAGATGGTGCGTATTTAGGTACACTTGAAGTCACACAAAACATCAAACCAATTACAGAACTTGTTGGTGAAAAAAGACTGATATCTGAGGAATAGGTTCTAATGAGAGTGATTTATATCATAGTTGGAACTATATTTTTAGGAATTGGAGCATTAGGTGTGGTACTTCCAATATTGCCAACAACACCATTTCTATTGATAACAGCTTATTGTTATGCCAAGGGATCCAAACGGTTTTCAGATTGGTTTGTGAGTACAAGATTATACAAACGGTACTTAAGTGATTTTGTAACGCATCGGTCAATGACGAAAAGACACAAATGGACATTGATGATCGTGACCGATCTAATTATGCTTGTTCCCTTTCTTATGACCGATTCATGGTGGGTCAAAGGGATGATTCTTGTACTAGACGCACTCAAATATTTATATTTCTTTACTCAAGTAAAAACAATACCTACAAAACTTTCAGAATAATCTGAAAGTTTTTTTATGTTAGCTATTGACAAACAATACTATGTAATGTATAATATTATGCAAAGGGTGGTAATTATGAAAACACAAATGAAGAAGGGAATCCTTGAAATATTTGTATTAGGAGTATTAAACCGAGGTGATTCATATGGGTATAAAATTGTTCAGGATTTAACACCTATCTTAGAAATCTCGGAATCAACTCTTTATCCAATCCTAAGGCGCCTTGAGCTCGCAGATGCAATCTCAACGTATCAAGTAGAGCACAATGGACGTCTTAGAAAGTATTATAAAATTAAAGCCAAGGGAATCAATCAATTGACAGAGTTCACCAAAGAATGGGAAGACATCAAGCAAGTGTATGATTTCATTGTTGGTGAGAAAGGAAAGTAAATAATGAATAAATTAGAATTTAAACGTGAATTGAACAAACGGTTATCAAGAACATTCCCTGATAACGAAATTAAGGAAGCACTTGAATACTACGATGAAATCATTGATGAACGAGTAGAACATGGTGAAACAGAAGAACAAGTCATTGCAAGTTTAGGAGAAATACCTACCATTGTATCAAAGATTACAGCAGAAATTGTTGTAAACCGTGCCAATAGTAAAAGTGTCAAAGATGCTTGGAGAAACTTCTTTATCATTTTAGCAATCTGTAGTTCTCCAGTATTGGTACCAGTTGCGATTGCATTTGTCGCAGTTGTATTCAGTTTGGTGATTGCTTTTGGGGCAGTCGTATTCTCCCTCATAGTCGCAACAGGTGCTATATTAGTATCACTCATTCCAATGATGATAGGGCTATTCGCAAGTGGTGCTAGCATTTATGAAATTATGTTAGGAATTGGAATTTTACTTGTTGTTGTTGGTGTATTTACCATCGTCATCATCAAGTTATATCAATTAGGATCATGGATATTCATTCAAGTAAGCAAACTATTTAGTCAAATCGTAAACAAAAAAACGAAAGGAGAAGCATATGTTAAATAAAATTATTAAAATATCAGTGATTGTTATTTTTATTGGTGTAGTGTTTGCAACCATTGGAGCAATTGTTGTTGGTGCTAATTTTGAAGATATCGTTGCAAGATACAACAAGGATGAAGACTATTCTTTCGTGGAACAAACCTCTAGTAATCTCGTAACAACAATTAAGGTAGAAGGAATCAATCGTAAAATTGTCTTTTTACCAACTGAAGAAGCAGACATTAAGTTAGAATACTATGAATCAGAACGAGATTATTTTACCTATACCGAAGAATCTGGTGTGATTCATTTAAAAAACAAAGTAAAACTTCCTCAAATGTGGATTTTTCCGAGTTGGATTTCTCCTCATATCAACAACATCAATGTATACATTCCAGAATCATTTTCTGGTGTGATTGAAGTATCTAGTACAAATGGTGCACTGAACTTATCAGATCTACCAGAAATTACTAGACTCGTGGCATCAACGACCAATGGAGAAATCTTAGTTCGAAGAATGAACATGACGGGTAATCTAAAAGCTACTACAACAAATGGTAAAATCCAAATCGAATCAGCTGTAGTGGGTGGATCGATTGAAGCATCAACAACCAACGGAAAAGTGATTTCGATTGACAATCAATCCTCAAACATCAGTCTTGTAACTACAAATGGTAATGTTGAAGTGACACATCAAGGATTGAAGGAAAGTTTCAAAATCGATGTAAGAACAACAAATGGAACAATCTCACTTGATGGACTCAAGATTGCATCGCAAATACTACATGGAAGTCAAACGTCTAGTATCAAAGCTCGAACAACCAATGGAAATATTACCATTTCATTCCATAACTAAAACAAAAAGCATGTACAAGAGTATGTACATGCTTTTTCGACTGGATTAAACCTTTTCATCGAAGGAACAATGTGTTATAATGAAGGAAAGTGAGGATTTAGCAAAATGGAAAAAACAATGGAAAAGAACGTCGCTTTGTTGATTGATGCCGAAAATATATCAGCAGAATATATAGGAATTATTGTAGATGAAGCAAATAAAGTAGGAAGATTGAATTACCGCCGAATTTATGGCGATTGGACAACCGATCAACTCAAGCCCTGGAAATCAAAAGCTATTGAATTTGGATTAACTCCAGTTCAACAATATTCTTATCGTGCTGGGAAAAATGCATCCGATTTTACACTCATCATTGATGCGATGGATATCTTATACACAGGAAAAGTCGATAGTTTTTGTATCGTTACGAGTGACTCTGATTTTACAAAATTAGTGACAAGACTCAAAGAAGACAATATGTATGTCTTTGGTATGGGAGAAAGTAAAACGCCTAACTCGTTGGTTAGTTCATGTGAAGCCTTTGTCTATCTCGATATCAAGAAACAACTTGAAAATGGTAAACAAGATGAAACAAAAGAAGAAGTAAAAGCCGAACCAACCAAAAAAGATAAAAAGATTGAAAAAGTAGAAAAGACAGAACCAAAGGAAGATACGAGCATCGCACCACTGAATAAAGTCATTAAAGATTTGGTTAAGATCATTGATGACAGTGACGAAAGTGACGATGGATGGGTATATTGGTCACTCGTTGCTCAACTTTTTCAAAAGAAATACCCAGGATTTCATCCAAGAAACTATGGTAAAAATGTAAAACCGCTTGCCTTCTTTGAATCAAGAAAAGAATTTGAGTTCAAAAAAGAAGGAACTCTTGTGTACATAAAAATTAAAAAATAAAGTTATTGTGGCTGATGAGGAATGTTATCAGCCATCGTTCATTCTATGTAAGAAACACTTGAAATCATAGTACATTAGTGCTAAAATATAGTCTAGAAATTAAAAAAAGCATTGTTCATGGGGGATCTTATGAAAAAAGTATATCATTCTTTAAAAGCGGTGGCCACATTATTAGGGGTCGTTTCCTTAATCAATTTTCTTGGAATTAATTCATACCCATCGTTATGGGGAAGTTTTGGGAATGCTCCAACGATTATTTTGTTTGGTGCAAGTGCTGTATCATTACTATCAGTTTGGTACCGCATCAAGGTAAGAAAATACAAGTTACCTTATGTCATTATCGCAGTTTTCTTAGCAATTGTTTTATACTTGCGTTTGAATACAGTAACAGACCGAGAACTTGATGTAACTTATCAAGGACTCTATCTTCTTGTGTTCAACCGCAGCCATGTTTATTTCATGTTTTCAGGGTTATGGGCATGGTTTGATTACATCTTGTTGGCATTCACGATTCTACTAGCAATCGCAAGAATTATTATCAAACATCATCCAAAGTTTAATCAAGTTCAATAGGGAAAGGGAAGTCAGTAACGACTTCCCTTTATTCATTCCAAGACTCTTTTAATACTTCTGTTACAAATTTTTTCGCAATATCAGCATCAAATTGAGTTCCTGCATGTTTCATTAGTTCATTGATTGCCTCTTGTTGAGACAATCCTTTTCGATAAGGTCGATTTGTCGTCATCGCATCAAACGCATCAACTATCGCAATGACTCGAGCACGCCAAGGGATATCTTCTCCCTTTAACCCTCTTGGGTAACCTGTTCCATCGTATCGTTCATGGTGGGATAAAATGTCTTCAGCGATTTCGGCATATTCTTTTGTTGTAGATAAAATACGATATCCAATCTCAGGGTGACGTTTCACCTCTGCCCATTCTTCAGGGGTGAGTTTACCAGGTTTATTTAATATCGCATCGTCAATTGCAATTTTACCAATGTCGTGTAAGTTACCAATCATCGTAAGTAGATTAACCTCATCCTTGCGTAAATTGTATACGATACCTACTGATTGACACCACTCACGAACCCGTTTGGAATGATATTCCTCACGTGGGTTTTTTAAATGGAGTGTACTCATAATCGTCTTAATTGTTTCACTACGATTACTTGCAGTTTCATAAAGCTTTTTGTGGTACATATCAATTTCTGCGAGTTTCACAGCTTCATCAATGGTTAGATTGTCATACATGGTGTGAATTCCAAATGTAACCGAAGAAGACATCCCATAAATTTGGATTGAGTCAAGTTCTTCCTTCATATGTTCAATGATGGTTTCGGTTTCTTGGTGATTGGTGTTTGGAAACAAGAACACGAACTCATCTCCACCGATTCGTGCGAGCGTATCGGTAGTCCGAATATGGTTTTTCATTACGTTTGTTACGGAGAGTAATAGTTCATCGCCTGCTGTATGGCCAAACGCATCGTTGATGATTTTTAAACCGTTAATATCTGCCATTACAACAGTGATTGGTAGATTAATATGATTCGATAGTCGGACGATATCTTGTTCATAGAATCGTCTATTCTTTAATCCGGTAAGGTGATCATGATAACTTAAGTACAAAATTTCTTCGTCTTTTTTCTTCCGATCGGTAATGTCATAGGCAACATTCATCGCTATTTTTTTACCATCGCTTTGTGTTCCAATGATTGTTGAGTAAATTTCCCAAACAACCGTTGTCCCATATTTTGTTTTTACTTTAAATTCGCCATCAAATCTTCGGTCAGTGACGTCGTAGTAACGCTTCGATACTTCTTCAAAATTTGTTATATCCTTATTATATGCTTTTTTGATCCATTCTTTGATGGTTGGTAATTCATCGATCGTATATCCTGTTATTTGTGACCAAGTATGATTTAGATGAATGATGGTACCACCTTCTACATGCATCATAATCGCAATTGGTGCTTGATCAACTGCTTTTCTTAGTTTTTCTTCACTTTCTGAGATTGCTTTTTCTAATAGCTGTCGCTCTGTAATGTCTTGAGAGAAGATAGTAGCACCAATGATTTCATGGTTTTGATCATAAATTGGATTGCAGAAGGATTCAAAAATCTTGAGTGTTTTATATTGTCCTTGTAATGGAACGATATTGACAAAGGATTCCCCCTTAAATGCGCGATCAATATTCTCTTTCACTTGATTGAATTCATCCCCATATGCGAAATAGGATAACATAGATTTCCCTTTTTGGATATTTTCTCCATACATTGATTTCATCAGTTCTTGATGTAAATGATTAAAGAAGATGTATTGATAGTTTAAATCAACTGCGATGATAATCATATTCTTTGGACTTTCAATTGAAGTTTTTAGTAATATTTCAGATTGTATTAAGTCACTATTCGCCTTTAAACGTTCATTTTGATTGTTGATGGCTAAGGCAACAAATACAGTCGCAATTGGGTATATTAACATAACAATGGGCCAAATATTTTGAACAACAGCGATACCACTACCAAGGGGTAAGATCAACAACTGTGATAGCAACATTAATATGTGATTTGCAACACCAAAAATAAGAAACGACAACACGAAGTTCACTCTTTTTTTTGACTTACCTGTGCGAAAGTGCCGCCATATAATACCAAATGTAGCGGAGGTTACAATCGTCATAACCCCTGCCCAAACACCTTCATTCCCTCGCCATAAACGGTAAATAATCGCTATAATTGAAGCAACGATTGTAGTATATCCACCAAAGAAAGCACCAGATACACTGATTAATATCGATCGAGTATCATAGAACGCTCCACTTGGCATTTGCCAAGAACTCATCATAATCACAATCGCAAACAAACCAATGAGTAATCCTAATAAGATTTGGCGAACCTTACTTTGTTGTGTAGGTCTGATGTTCGATGCCCCATATATAAAAGCCAAAGCAAAAAGCAACGTGGCATTGCTTACTAAGCTACTAAACATTTCTAAATTCATAAATCCACCTCAAACGTTGTCATTCTATTGCTATTTTAACACAAAGCCATAAAAAATTACATAAAAATGTAGTATGAAGTGTATAATTTGTAAATTTAGATATGCTTTGTTCGGTAGTGTCAAATAGTTTTGGGATAAAAGTGATATAATCATAGTTTGCATAAAGATTGGTTATGAGATAAATGTTTCAAAGCTGTAAAAACAAATGATTTCTTACCATTTG
>Ga0116195_1000720_pt1 | contig 24811 bp, 17 predicted proteins | sample AD_SCU002_MetaG_FD_89881 | JGI IMG/M metagenome (GOLD analysis project Ga0116195, IMG submission 89881) | Active sludge microbial communities of municipal wastewater-treating anaerobic digesters from China - AD_SCU002_MetaG | ecosystem: Engineered > Bioreactor > Anaerobic > Digestate | place...
CATTGTCATATGGAGGTGAGGGACATCCATTGCCTCGTTATATTTAAAAAACAATATAAGGGCTAGTTTATATGATTGACACAAATAAAAGTGCAGGTATACGCGAAAATATATCTCCATTATTAGCAGAATTCAAAGATAGATTTCTTGAATTTGAATATATTGATTATGAAATCCTAAGTATTATAAAATATCTGCGCCCTGCAGTATTATGCTTCGGGGTGTTCTACCTTTTTTTCGCAATACCTGACTATTTTCTTATAAATAATCCATTTACTTTTAGAATAATATTTTTAAATAGACTTACCTTTTTTATTTTAGTAATTCTACTATATGTTGGGATTGGACATATAAAGAGTTATTCTAAAATATTTATGTATTTCACGCTATATGAAATTGCCTTGTCTATTTCGTACTTATCCATCTTTTACCAATATGAATCTCCAAATTTTATAATCCAGACATTTGGAGTTATAATTATTATAATAGTTATATTTCTTATACCTAATAGATTAGTTTACATGTTAGCATCTTCACTATTTATTACAATAGGCTTTCTAATTTTGTCCAAATTTCGTTTGCCCCAAACACAATTTTCAGAATTTTCGGCAGCTGTTGTTTATACAATACTTGTTATTTCTTTGAATGCCATAACCTCCTATAGGGTAAATTATTACAAGCGATTGGAATATATTAATAGTAAATATTTAGAAGTATTATCCACTATAGATCCCCTAACCGGATTATACAATCGTTTTAAGTTTGATGAAGAGCTTGGAAGATGGATAAATCTTCTAAAAAGGTACAATACAGCATTATCAATAATAATATTTGATTTGGACTATTTTAGAAATATTAATGACCGTTTTGGACATCTTACAGGTGATAAAGTCATGCTGGAAACTGTTGGCCTTATAAAGCAGGTAGTCAGAAAAACTGATATTTTTGCATGATGGGGAGGTGAGGAATTTGTTATTCTTCTGCCAAATACAAAAAAAGTTGATGCTGTTAATCTGGCTGAAAGGTTGAGGATACTGATTTCAGAGCATAATTTTCACCAAAGTATATCTTTAACATGCAGTTTCGGGGTAACAGAACTGCAGGAAAATGATGATGAAGAAAGCTTGGTGCAAAGAGCCGATCAATTCCTTTATAAGGCAAAGCAAGCAGGACGTAATTGTGTGGTGGGCTAAGTAAGTAATTTAAATAATAGTTGACGTATTAATAATGCAGTAATAATATATAAATATTATTAGATATAATATTCTGATTGGAGGCTATTATATGGAATATATTATTCCCGGAATCATCCTGTTAATTGTTCTTATAGGCATTTTTTCCTACAATGGTCTTGTAGGAAAGCGAAACAGGGTAAGAAATTCATGGAGTCAAATTGATGTACAGCTTAAAAGAAGGTTTGACCTTATTCCAAATCTTGTGGAAACAGTAAAAGGATACGCTTCTCATGAAAAGGGAACTCTTGAGGCTGTCGTTTCTGCTAGAACAAAATTCCTTTCAGCAAAAACTCCGGAAGATATGATGAAAGCAAATGGTGAGTTATCTCAGGTTCTAGGCAGACTCTTCGCAGTAGCTGAGGCTTACCCTGATTTAAAGGCTAACACAAATTTTATGCATTTACAGGAAGAGCTCTCAAAAACTGAAGACAAGATAGGCTATGCCCGTCAATTTTATAATGATGTTGTGCTGGATTATAATAATGCAGTACAAATGTTTCCAACAGTTATAATTGCATCTATGTTCGGGTTCAGGGAAGAACCTTTCTTTAAAGCAGAAGAAGAGGAAAGAAATAATCCAAAGGTTAGTTTTTAATGAGATCTATACATGCTATGTCAGGTACAATGAATTCCAGATAAACAGGATTGTGCTCCCCATACTTTTAGATTCAGAGTGTTAAAAAGTACATTAGAACATGCCGACTTTAGTTGTGCAGAGTTTCAGAAGATTGTGGAGGCCCTATGCTTGATATAGGCCTCTACTGCCTTGTAACTCAATTTCATCAAGTGTTATTCAAGAAAAATCAATAAAATTTATTTTATTGTGTTGCTAATTTTATTTGAGATTTTTTAAATTATTATGTATAATATCATTGGCACAATAATAAGTAATAATGTATACAGTATTACATTATATTTATTGTATTAGTGCTGTAAAGTGCGTTTTTTAGCACTTTTGAACAACTAATTATATTTTCTAAAATATAATTAGTTTATTATTGGTACAAGTGCTTTTATTATGATATTATATATTGTGATACTTGGTGTTATATATGTTGCTATTTAAACTTTAACCGGTTCCGATAAGGAAATTATACGACAGTTTACTATAAAACTCGAAAGGTTTCTGCAGTTGGAAGCAAAATGCGCCGGATTCCGGGATAAAGTTAAGTTATATAATAAAAAATTATTTAATTTTATTTAATTAAATTATGTTGTGAAAGGGGAAAATCAAATGGGAAAAAAGATGAAGACTATGGATGGTAATACCGCAGCTGCCCATGTGGCATACGCGTTTACCGATGTAGCAGCTATTTATCCTATCACCCCATCATCAACCATGGCAGAACTGGTTGACGAATGGAGTGCCAATGGACGTAAAAATATTTTCGGCCAGACAGTAAAACTTTCTGAAATGCAATCTGAGGCAGGAGCTGCAGGTGCCATGCATGGAGCATTAGCTTCAGGCGCATTATCTACTACATTTACAGCCTCTCAGGGCTTGCTACTTATGATACCTAATATGTATAAAATAGCTGGAGAGCTTCTTCCAGGAGTATTTCACGTAACTGCTCGTGCATTAGCTACTCACGCACTTTCGATTTTTGGAGACCATACTGATGTTATGGCTACCCGTCAAACAGGTGTAGCTATGCTTGCATCAGGAAGTGTCCAGGAAGTTATGGATCTCGCTGGAATTGCCCACCTGGCCGCAATAAAGGCAAGAATTCCCTTCCTCCATTTCTTTGACGGTTTCAGAACATCTCACGAACTGCAGAAAATCGAAGTTATGGAATATGAAGACCTGGCAAAACTGATAGATTATGAAGCCATAGAGAGATTCAGGAAGAATGCATTAAATCCTGAGCATCCTGTAACAAGGGGTACTGCTCAGAACCCTGATATATACTTCCAGGCAAGAGAAGCTTGCAATAAATTTTATGATGCTGTACCTGATATTGTAGAATCCTACATGCAGGAGATAACCAAAATCACAGGAAGAGAATATCATCCTTTCGTATATTATGGTGCTGAAGATGCTGAAAACGTGATTGTTGCAATCGGTTCAGTTAATGAAGCCATAGAAGAAACAGTAGATTATCTTATGAAAAAGGGAGAAAAGGTTGGAGTACTTAAAGTTCACCTTTTCCGTCCTTTCTCTGAAAAATATTTCTTTAATGTACTTCCAAAAACAGTTAAAAGAATTGCAGTACTTGATAGAACAAAGGAACCTGGTGCAGTAGGCGAACCTCTGTATCAGGATGTACGCACTATGTTCTATAATAAGGAAAGTGCTCCTCTTATTGTTGGTGGAAGATATGGACTAAGTTCCAAGAATACTACTCCTGCACAGATTAAAGCAGTATTTGACAACCTTAAAGCAGATCAGCCTAAAGATGGATTCACAATAGGTATTGTTGATGATGTGACCCACCTGTCACTACCTGTTGGTGAAAGAATAAAGACAACTCCCGAAGGAACTATAAGCTGTAAATTCTGGGGTTTTGGGTCTGATGGTACTGTTGGAGCAAATAAAAATGCTATTAAGATAATCGGTGATAATACTGATATGTATGCTCAGGCTTACTTTGCTTATGATTCCAAGAAATCAGGAGGAGTAACTGTTTCTCATCTGCGTTTTGGCAAGAAACTTATAAAATCCACTTATCTTATTGAAGAAGCCGATTTTATAGCATGTCATAAGGAATCTTATGTACATCAGTTTGATATCCTCGAAGGTCTGAAAGATGGCGGTACTTTCTTATTGAATTGTCAATGGTCACCTGATGAGTTGAAGGAAAAACTTCCTTTTAAAATGAGAAAATACCTTAAAGAGCATAACATTGATTTCTATATTGTTAATGCTTTTGATATAGCTGCTAAAATCGGACTGGGCGGCAGAATCAATATGTTAATGCAAACCGTATTCTTCAAGCTGGCTAATATAATACCCGTTGAAGATGCAGTAAAATATTTGAAGGATGCTATTCAGAAGACCTATGGTAAAAAAGGCGAAAAAGTTGTTAAAATGAACTGGGATGCAGTAGATCATGCTCTGGATGCAGCAGTTAAAGTTGACGTTTCAACTTTAATATCCGATGGTGAACAAGAACAACCAGCGGCCGAAGGATTTAAGCCTGATTTTGTTAAAAATATACTTGAAGTTATCAACCGTCAGCAAGGTGATACACTGCCGGTAAGTGCCTTTACAGGGGTTGAAGATGGAACATTCCCACAAGGTACTGCTGCATGGGAAAAACGCGGCGTAGCTATTAGTGTTCCTGAATGGCAGATTAGTAACTGTATACAGTGCAACCAGTGCTCACTGGTATGTCCACATGCAGTTATAAGACCTTATTTGCTGGATGATGATGAAAAGGCAAAAGCACCCGATACCTTTGTTACAAAATCGGCTCTTGGTAAAGAGTTGAAGGGTTTGCACTACCGCATGCAGGTAAGTGTTATGGATTGTACAGGCTGCGGTGTTTGTGCCCAGGCTTGTCCCGCTAAAGAAAAAGCTTTAATTATGAAACCTTTTGAAGAACAGGTCGATGTTCAGAGTGCAAACTTCGAATTTGCAGCTAATAATGTAAAAACAAAAGATAATTTAATAGATAAATTTACTCTTAAAGGCAGCCAGTTCTCAAAACCATTACTTGAGTACTCCGGTGCTTGCGCTGGATGTGGCGAAACTCCTTATGCAAAACTTGTTACTCAGCTTTTCGGCGACAGAATGTTTATTGCCAATGCTACCGGATGTTCTTCAATTTGGGGTGGTTCCGCTCCGGCAATGCCTTATACTGTAAATGATAAGGGTTGCGGTCCTGCATGGGCTAACTCACTATTTGAAGATAATGCTGAATATGGCTTTGGAATGTATCTGGGTATATCTCAGATCCGCAGCAAACTTGCAGAACTCGCCAATGAACTTGTAAATGCCAATATTGACTCTGATTTAAACACAGCACTTAATGAATGGCTGGAAAATATGAATAAGGGCGAAGAGTCAAAAGCTGCTGTTGAAAAGTTGCTGCCTTTGCTTGAAAAGAACTCTGGTAATAGTATTGCCGCTGAAATTCTTAGCAAGAAGGAATTTTTAATTAAGAAATCTCAGTGGATCTTCGGTGGTGACGGTTGGGCATATGACATTGGATTCGGAGGTCTTGACCATGTATTGGCATCCGGCGAAGATGTAAATGTATTGGTATTTGATACAGAAGTCTACTCCAATACCGGCGGTCAATCATCCAAATCAACACCTACAGCTGCAGTAGCAAAATTTGCTGCATCCGGTAAAAAGATAAGAAAGAAAGACCTTGGCAGAATGGCAATGACCTATGGTTATGTATATGTGGCCCAGATTTCACTTGCAGCAAACATGAACCAGGCCATAAAAGCAATTAAGGAAGCTGAAGCTTATCCAGGACCATCATTAATAATTGCCTATGCTCCATGTATAAACCATGGTATAAAAGGCGGAATGACAAACAGCGGTCTACAGCAGAAGAAAGCTGTTGAAACCGGTTACTGGCACCTTTACAGGTATGACCCACAGCTTAAAGACGAAGGCCAAAACCCCTTCTCTCTGGATTCAAAAGAACCTACAGGTTCCTTTAGAGACTTTATCTCTAGTGAAGTGCGTTATACCAGCTTAAAAACCACCTTCCCTGAAATAGCTGAAGAGTATTATGCAAAAGCTGAGCAGGATGCAAAGGAAAGGTATGAAACTTATAAGAAAATGGCTGAAGGCTGAGGGTTAAGCTAACTAATATTAAAACTAATATTAGTTTCAATATTGAATTAGTAGAATTAGTAGAATTAATATTAGCCCAGGTTAAATTTGATTTTAACCTGGGCTAATTTAAAATAAGCAGGTAATTTATTTAATATGTCTGATACTCCCATATACCTTATTATTTATTATCTATGTCTTATTATTCGCTATCTATATCTATTTCTTACTATTCGCTATCTATTTTCTTTTTCATAAATTTCATATATTGGTTCCAGTCATATCTGCTAAAGTAATGAAGACCAGTACGGATATGATAACCGATTTCTCCCTCATGCAGGTTTGTGCCTGCTGCAGGATACTCATCCGGAGTTACAATTCCGTGGTAACCTAAAAGCTTATACACCTGGCTTGCTGCTACACAAGATAAAAACTCGGATTTTGGATCTGCGCCTTTATCAAGTTCTGCACTTCCTACACACACATGCCTTGGAGCTATTGCTGCCAGCACAAAGTGCTGGTCATATGGCATATTAATATCTTCATAACCGGAATACCCTTTAAATGTTTCGCAAAACCAGTCCCAACTTCCTGCTCTTATAAAATCTGAAACACGTTCACCGGTGGAATGCTTTGCGATAGCTGCACCTCCAATTCCTGAGTTGTTAGATATTCCCATGAAAAAACGTTCATCCTGAGCAGCGCACCAAAGTGCTGTTTTGCCCAGTCTGGAATGTCCAACAACAGCTATATGTTTGTGGTCAACCTCATCACGGGTCAGAAGATAATCCAGTGCCCTGCTTGCAGCATATGCCCACATACCAATTTTTCCCCATTCATCAGGATGCCTTTGTCTTTTGTCTATATATAACTTACCTAGTCCATCAGAATAATCACCATGTAAATTGTCATTTACTATATCTTTATAATAAATGAAGGCTAGCGCAAAACCATTGTCGGTGATCTCTTCTATAGGGCAGTATATGTCAGGAATATCAGGTCGAAATGCAATATGTAAAAACAATGGTGCACAAGAATTGCTTCTGGGTAAAAAGAGATATAGTGGGAATGAGAATTCACCATTTGGAGTGTCAAATTTTATACTTATATGCTGTTGATTCACTTTTCCTGCAAAAGCATTCTTACGACTCTGTTCAACAACTTCACCGCTAGTTTTTTTCAGTGATTTTGGTGTGTAACCATAAATATTTTTCTGAAGAATATCTAATATTTCCGTCCTGCGTTCTCTCCACAGCTCTGCAGTACATAATCTTCCGTCATTCATTGTCAGCAGAGGCGGCAACTCACGCTTTAAAATTTCCTTTTGCAGCATTTCTAGTTTTAACATTGTAACCTCCATTCCGCTGCTACCAATGGCAACATAAATAATAATTAAATTTTATTTTCACTCTACGTTTCCTTAATCAATGATATCTTTATCCCGTTAACTTCCAATTATCTAATCAGGTTACAATAAACTCCTGTATATTTTCTTTTGGAAACCCGGTGGCAATGCTTATTTGCTCTATATCCATTCCCATATCAAGCAGGTTTTTAACCACTTCTATTTTACCTCTTACAATGCCTTCATTAATTCCCTTCTCAAATCCTTTCTCAATTCCTTTCTCAATTCCTTCCTTAAATCCCTCTTCCAAGCCTTGTTTTTTCATTTCTTCAATCTTATTACGTATTGCTATCTCAACAGCATAAACCATTTTACCAGCCTCCTCATTTTCATCAATTATTTTTTCTATTTCACCAGTTTCTTCCTTTGTCATTCCACGGGCTGCAACATTCTTAAGCCAAACTCTGAATAATTTAAAATCCTCATCACTAAGCATTTTCAAATGCTCTACCAGATTATTTAGTCTTTTTATCATTTCCTCATATTGCGGTTTTTGATCTATGTAAAATACTGCGCCAATTAAATTTCCAAGTTTTAGTAAATCCTCTTCACTATATCTTGCTACATCAAAAAGTATATAATTAAAATCAAGTATATAATCGTCAAATAATTCATTTGCAACAAGAGTTTCCTTAAAATTTGTACATACTCTCCAATTATACTGTCCATTGTATAATACGCACGGCACAATTACAGGAAGCTTAAAATCTTTTCTCTCAGATTCTTTTACTTCCGTATCCCTTAAAATAGCCCGCCATATTTCCAGCATGTATTGCAGTAACCTGTATGGCATTTGATAGTCAACAGTACTTTGCAATTCTATTAAAATGTAAAAGAAAACTTCTCTGCCATTAATCTTTATTTTGTATACCAAATCAGCTTCTTTTCCGCTAAAATCCTGAAGTATGAAAGATTTATCTATTTTTTCAGCACTTTCTTCATCAATTTTATTCACCCAGTCTTGGTCTACAAAACTCTTCAATAACTGTATAAACACCCTTTTCGTCGAAAGTAAGTGTTTATACCCTTTATCATGTTTGTTGTTCAATCCTCCATATGCTGCATCAGGTTCTAATACCCACAAACATTCCATACATATTCACCCCTATTTTATAGTATAACAACGTAATTTTCAATAACATTTTACCTGAGCATATGTTTATTGTCAAGAAATATATTGAATTGTTTCCACTTTAATCCATCTTTTAACATACAAATTAATGTATTCAATTTAATTGAAAAAGCAACTATACTTGTTTTTTCATCCAGCCTTAAAAATGGTATGTAATATGGAAGATAATTTTATCATCTTTCATATCTAAAAGTATCTTTTTCGCAGAAGCTTTCCTGTATAACGGTTCTTCCGGATCATTAATAATAGCTTCCCATTTCTCAGTATCCCATATTTCTGTATGTAACTTAACCTCACTGCTTTTTGTTTTAATATTGAAATTAATTTTTCTCCAATTACAACTATTTCATCTTTTTCTTCAGAATTTTCGATTAGACCTTGTATTTCCTTGGCAAGGGACTTTACTGCTTCTTCTAATTCTTCATAGTTGCAGCTTTTAAATCTATCATTATCAGCAGTGATATACGGTTTTATGTCAGCACCACAGCCCTGTAGAAATACCGGAATCATTCCTGGATTTAATTAGCGGCAAAGGTTAAAAAGTGATCCGCTAAAACCAGACTTCTGCATTTACAAGCTCTTTTCTGTAATAACCGCCATTTCCCAATAACATATTAAGTACAGCTTTTGCAACAAGAGTGTTTCCATACTTTGTAAAATGAACATTATCATAACGCCATTCCTTGATAGGCACATTTTTGAGCAGCTCTATAAGGTTAAGAAACATGCAGCCATATTCTCTGCTTATCCTATACATGGCTTCTATGTATGATTGTGATGATTTATCCGTAATATAAACCGGCAAATTATCCTCTGCAGGTTTCTCCATGTTGGCGCTACTCGGAGGTGTAATCAGCAAAATCTCACATGCTGGTCTTTTGCCTTTAATGATATTCATAATTCTTCTGAGATTTGCATTAAATTCCTCAACACTGAGATATGCCCTATCGTTTGCCCCTATTATAAAAATAAGTACATCAGGTTCATACTGCATAATACGTTCTTCCATGTTATCAAGAAAATATTGGGTTGTTTTGCCTCCATTGCCTGTAAGATGTATCCTTGCTCTTTTTGTTCCTATACCCGCTATATTTATCCTGCTTTCTAAATTAGCTGTTCTTCCTTCATGAACTTCTATTCTATTTGTATTCTGACCATGTTTTATGTTGTTAATTTTGTTAATTTTTTTGATGTTATTAATAGTGTTAACATTGCGAATGTTTCGAAAAGTAATTTCATGGGGTTTCCCATCTCCTTTTACGGGTATTTCCACCTCAAATGGTTCCCATCCCTGGAATTGACCGTCTTTTCCATCTATGTTTATTCCTGATAAAGCAAGTTTTCCATCTAAATATATATCAAAACTGCAGGAGAACTCATCCGGCCTTTTTTGCATATACAACACAGCTTTATTAGTATCTTCATTTGAATGACTGTACAGAAATGAGATATTCCGGTCAGATTTATCAATGAAAAGTGAAGCTGTCTTTCCATGGTTAAGGCAGGAATACTTAGCATCATGGAATGATTCATATTCATGGTCGTAGGACTCTGGTGCATTGCCTGTTATCGGAACATCATCACCTAACAGCGCATTCTCTTTTATAAAACTACGTCCCTGGTAATTAATCTCATCTCCAAAAACATACCACTTATCATTCTGATGTATGGCATCACGAAGCATAAAGCTCCACGAAGGCATTCCCGGGTAGCAATCATAAGCATTAACCCTGGGTTCATGGTCAAAATCGTATCTATTATAAGCAAGGCTGTCTCCAGTAATAACAACACTTATGCCGTCTTCAGCTAAAACCCTGGATAATTCTCCAGGCATATATTTAATTTTATTAATCATTATTTTTTATGCCTCCTTATTTCAGAATTTTACCTATATAGTTTAGGCTTTCATAAATGTACTTAAATTATATTACCTGTATAATACCTATACTGCTATAAGTTATACTAATATTATAACACTTTTATAGAAAGGCTCTAATATTATGAGTAAAAGGAAACTTGAAATAAATAAAAAGCACTCCTCCTATGAAGAACTTGAGGCTTTTTACAGGGGCTGCAATGATACAAAACTTAGAACAAGAATACTTGCTGTATTACAGACTTGGGATGGTAAACCAAGTACCGAAGTTGCTAAGATATTCATATAGCAGATACTAATGTCCGTAAATGGGTGCATCGGTATAACGAATTCGGGGTCTCTTGAAATAGCATTAAATCCACTTCTGGCAGAAAGATCCCCATATAAATTTGGATATTTACGCATAAGCTCAACAAGCCTTCCGGGAATAACTTTACCTACTTGATAACCTTTTCTACTATCTTAATTTACATCGGAACTAATTTCTGCCCAAAAGGGCTGTGAATGTCCTAGGTCCAATATGGTTCTGTATTATACCTTCACTTAAATGGATGTGCATATCAATCTTTTTCATTGTTATAATCATTCCTTTCATGTTTTTCAAAAAAGCCTTTTTAAATCCTATTCTATACCTTAACCTTTATTTGCCTTTTGCAGCAAAATCTAAGTTATTGCACTAAAATCAATACTATATATTTAATACTTCAATATTCAATTGTAGAATTTGCTCAGAAAAATACACCACCTTGCTCATAGATATATTTACCATTCAGATAGTGATATTTAATAGCATGCAGGAGACTTGTATCCTCAGGCAGATCTTCAAGTTTCTCAATAAATGGCTTATTAAATACAAATGTAAATACTGCCTTGCCTGTTGTAAATCGAGGATATAATAGATATCTATGTTGAAATCGTACGATGCCTGAATTCTCCGATAGAAACTGTCTAAGCTGGTAATCCATCATCCATGAAGCACACGGTAAGTGCCTTGAATTCATATTCCGGGTAACAGCGGGTAAAAATCTCACGAGCATTAAGGTATGAATCTTCACATCCTTCTTCCGTTAGTCTTCCTGCATATTTAGCAGACGGGATATGAACTCCTATAACAGGGTCTTCAGGAGAAAGCGCTATTCGCCATTCAGGCTTGGAAAGACGGATTCGGTACTCCCTGGCAAGCCCATTATCACCCACCGGATATCCTTCAAAGTATTCTTTTGTTTCGCAAAAATCCGCATCGTATGCAAGCTCTTCATTCTGATAGCCCGGTGAACCAAAAACCATTCCTCCCTTATGCAAGCGTACACCGGTCATAAGCATTTGTACTTCATCAAGTTTATTCTTTAGTACATATACACATCCGTTAAAGTGTGTACAGACAGCAAAATTTAAACGCCCAATTCTAAGAATTTCAGCATCTATATAAAGCTGAAACCAACTTAAATAACTAAAATGAAAACCTGGTTTTCCATATAAGTCGTTAGTTGAATTTATACACCTTTCATAGGCCTTCAGCGTTTTATTGCAAATATCCTCAGGTACACCACGATTTTTCATAACTTGTACTGTTTTGGGTATCGCTGGTAAAATTGCAAAAAGCAGTAGAAAGTCATATGCATATGTATCCTCACCTGCAGGCGCTAATGGAGGTGAAATTTTATTCATTTCAACAGAAAAAACATTTCTGTCTTGCATTGCATAATTTAAAAGATATATGTATCTCATAAGGTTAGCATTTTCTCTGACCTGCTTCGCAGCTATTAAGATGATTTCAAACCAATCATCGAATAAACAGAATTCATGATTTAACTTTGTAATATATTCTTCGTCAGCAAAAAAAGCGCCATAATTTTCATATTCCTTCATTGCATTATAATAGATTTCATTCCATCTTTCAGGATATTTCTCAACATTCAAGGATTTCATCAAATCTGTAATAGAAATCATATTAATCACCTGCCATGTGTTATTTGTAATATTAAAAATTCAAGCCGATTTGTAAATAGTACCCATACTATGTATTATCTATTGGCAGCATAGCCTTCAAAGCAATATCACCCGGATCATAAATCACTGTCCGTCACTTTTCAGCCATTCTCTTATTTGGGTAAACATAATGTCTCCTCTTTACTATTCAGTTTCTATTGCAGTAGAATTTCAGTTTGCTAATGTTAAAATCTTCCAGACTCTTAATTACATAATCGGCATCTTTGAGAATATTACTATCACCTATTCCCAGTGCATACATGCAAGTAGCCTTTATGGCCTTAATTCCCGCTTCTGAATCTTCAACTCCCATGCATTCTTCAGAGCGTACTTTAAGGTTATCTGCAGTAGTCAAAAAAATTTCCGGATCAGGCTTACCTTTTTTTATTTTACTTGCATCAGCAATATAATCAAAGTATTTGCTTATTCCTAATTTATCAATTATCAAAAAAGCATTTTTACTTGCAGAAGCGAGTCCTGTTTTTATCTTTAAATTTTTCAAAAGTTTGAGTGTATTCAAAGCACCTGGCAATATACTATCTGCTGTTATGGTTTCGAGTAAATTTCTATAATAATTATTTTTCCTGTCTGTCAATGAAAGTTTTTCTTCATATGTATACTGTTTTGTATATTGTTTTTTAGAGTTCTTCAATATCATTTCAAGTGATGACATTCTATCAACACCTTTAAGTAGCTCGTTTATTTCTCTATCAAAGTATACATTTATTTCGTCGGTTAGCTTTTTCCAAGCTGCAAAATGAATATTTGCGGTATCGGTAATAACACCATCAAGATCAAATATTACAGCTTGCAACTTAATCATCATATTTTTCACATTCTCCCCTATAAATAATTTAAATTAAACCATCATAATTATTAACACTGTTGGCATCTCTATTAATCTTGATATTTTCCAAATAAATATCCGGATTCTCTTTCAGGTAATACTTGCTAGTCAAAGGATTAGTTAACTCAATAGCTTCCTAATACTTTGACCATTTCAACTACCCTTTTAAATTTTTCAAGGCTTACATTATTCGGAACAGAATGATCGGAAGCAAAAATATACCCTCCTGATTCTTTCATTATCTGAAGAATTCTTTTTATTTCAGCTTCCATTTCCTCAATATCATCCCATAACACTGCATTGATGCCACCGTGAAGAACAAGAACATTGCCATATTTTTTCTTTATTTCTACCGGATTCATTCCAGCTTTTACTTCCAGTGGATTTAAAGAATCTATACCTATATCTACAAATTCTGGTATAAACGGATTTACATCACCGCATGAATGAAGCTGAGTTTTAACACCTTTTGCATGAGCCCAATCAACAGCCCTCTTGTGCACAGGTTTTAAGAGTTCTCTGTATGTTTTTACAGAAAAAAACTGTTTATATTTGTATCCCATATCATCAGGCCACTTTACCATATCGAACTTGTATCCTTCGTCCCAAACCATATCAAGTAGAGCAATATTTACATCCAGGTAATGGTTAAACATGTCAACACACCATTCAGGTTCTTCCATAAGTGCTATAAGAAGGCGTTCAGTGCCAGCAGTCCATGAATGGGTAACATCAAAGCCAAACCATAATCCTGCCTGAATCCAATAACCTTCTTCACGCCATTTCTTATAGTTTTTCTTTAGATAGTTCCAGTTAATCCTATCTTTTGCAGGAACCATAAGTTTCTTTGCTTCAGTCCATCTATCAGGATCTGTTACTTTAAAGTCTAAAAATTCGGGTGTTGAATCTTCATTATTCCATCTTTTTAGTGTAACACCCCATTTTGTGGTAAATATTTTATATTTATCTGTTTCCTCAATAATCTTTTCTTCATATCTTGGTGAATTATCTACATCAATATATGCAACCTTATCAAGATCAAAGTAATCTACGTAATTAATACCCTCATGCATACCCTCCCGATGCCACCGCCTTATGGTACCGGACCATGGAACATCACATATTGGTACCCTATCGGCTTCCTTATGCTCAAACATCCTCTTAAATCTTTCATATGATGTCATGCTTCCCATAATTTGCCTCCCTTGATTATACTATCGCTCCTGTGTATAAGAACATTCATAACTACTATAATGATGTGCTGTGATGTCATTTTATACTTAATTTCATGTTTTTCAATAACAAATATTTAAGTTATTAAAAATTTATACTTGACTTATGCCTGGAACATATCCATATCACATTAGAGCATTTCACTCTATATAAAAATGACCGGATACATATCCTTTATTACTTTATCAATATCTTGTATTTGCTATATTTTATTTATGATTTCAAAAGTAATATTAAAGTAACATTATCGAGGCAATAAAATTGATCTTCAAGTTGAACAATATGCCATTCGCTAAAACTGCTAATTGTAACATTTATATTCCTTTCGTTTCTTGTAACCTGTCAAAATAATAAATACATACAAATAAGGCATTAGTCTCCTCCGCGCTTTGACTAATCAAGATACAGCTTCGCCCTTTCAGCTGCCTTCTTTTTCCCAAAAGACACCCTAGCGAACAACCACTATATGATCCTTATCTTCTATGAATGCGCCCCACCACACCATTTCCAATAAGTACTTATAAATCAACAAAAGACTAAATCATCATTTTCTTTTTTTATATATGTTGCAATAAATATATTACATTGGAAAAATTTTAGATCATTGCAACTTATGAATTAAGGTATATGATTTCTTACTCGGGTTCCTTCTGCATCTGCTTATGATTTATGTATATAAAGTAAAAATAAATATAGTTAGTTTGAACTAATTGTACTGTTCTACTATGATAATATCAAGACTCATTTTTTTACATTCTGTATCAGTTTATGATTTATGTAAGTAAAGTAAAAATAGATACAGAATGTAAGTATTGTTTGCTTTTTAAACTACTTCCTGAACCTGGAAACTCACTGTTTCATATACTCACTTAAATTGCCTCCTGTAATGCCACCATCATTAAATTTGCAGTCTTTTACTTTAAGTATCTTTACTGCAGGCAGCTGTTTACCGAAATTCATATAGTCTATGGTTCCGAAGTTTGTAAATTCACAGTTTTCAAATTCAACATCGTTCATAATATATATTGCAGAAGGTGAAAGCCCGGTTCTGTCAAATTTTACATTTTTGAATATTGTTTTACCTTCACCCTTTTGCCACCATACAGGATTATTGTGCCAATCTTTTGATAAGTCTCCATAATAACTGTATTTTACTATTTTACAATTTTCTATGAGCATATCTCCCAATATTGAAGGTACAATTTCAAATGATAATGTTCCGCAGTTTTTCACTTTCACATTGAAATGCGTATCCTTAACTTCTGTATTATCTGGATGTAAGTAATATGCAATTAAGCCATCATAATTATTAACACTGTTGCCATCTCTGTTAACCTTGATATTTTCCAGGAATACACCGGGATTTCCTGTGTAATACTTACTTGTCGCAGGCATCATTCTAAAATATGTACTTTTTAATTTGGTATCGTTTATTCCAGTTATATATAAATCTTTTATCTGAATGGTTTCCGGCAAATACTGCATAATATAGTTTTTATCCATTGGAGTGTATATGTAATATAAATCTACTATAGGTATAGGATTTACCAATTCCAATTTCATGTTTTCAATTATTAAGTTGGCATTGTATAATTCAGAATCACTGTCAAAAGTTGTAGTCTGTACATAATATAAGCTAAAGGTTGTAGTACCTGTATATTTCACTTTTGTATCCTTCATCTCTACATTACCTTTTATGTAAGGTGTATCCATCCTTCTGTTTATCAGCATGTAGTGTCCTGTAGTTATATCACAATTATTTACTGTCAGACTTCCCCCATTAATGCAAAAGGGTGTACTGTTGCTGGTTATAACAGCATCGTTTACTATAATATTATAACCCCAATGAGTGTCAATTACTCCTCCATACGCTTCATAGCTTCCTCCGTTAATTGTTGTGTAGTTGTCATACATTCCTGAAACTGCATGGCGTGCATAACTGATATCAGTATTATTTAAGGTTACATAAAGAGAAATTTGAGGACGTACCGGATAACCAAGGCCCTGACGCATAAAGCCTCTTATTTTTGAATTGTTAAAAGTAACATTTACCGCCTCAGATATTAGTACACCTATATATTGGCCAATTTCTTTTTCCAGGTTTTCATTATCCAGCTTTAAATTTTCAAAAGTCACATCACTTCTTCTAACCTCAATAATATTTTTGCCATACTCTGTGACAGTTTTCTCAATGCAAAGTATATCAAGTCCTTCTAATTTCAATGGTCTTTCTCTTTTATACAATTTCATAGCTAATAAATTTTTCATGTTATAACTTTCAACTGTTTTTACCTTAAGTGAACCATCGCTATTTATCCTGTTAGCTTCGTTTTTTGTATAATATCCTTTTTGTTCTGGAGTTCCGCTATACCTATACATGAGTCTCTCATTTGATCTGAATATTACATCATAATCTGCATATTGTTCCAGTTCGGGTATTCTCTTTGTACCTGCCTCAAGGCTTCCTGCAATGCTGCTTCCATTAATTATTACCGGTTCTCCTTTACGTGAGATAATAAACAGAGGAGTTAATCCTTTATTTGTAGTATATATCTTCCCTTTACACTCTACATTTGTTTGAATAAATACCTGTCTATTTACCTGGCTGTCCACATAATAATTACCTTCAGGTATTAATACATCAATGTCCTTTGAGTTTGCATAATCAAAAGCTGTTTTAAAAGCATCAGTGCTATCTATATATAATTTTGTAGTTATTGAACTGTAACTTTTCCTGTCAAGAGTTATTTTGTTACCTTCAATAGCTGTAATTTTAGCTGTTAAATCTACACCAGGTATCCCGGTTTTTACCCCATTGGAAATTCTAACATTATCCCCTACGCTTATATTACCAATTCCATTGACAGCAATAACTATATCAGTTTCATCAAGTTTGCACTCTACTGGTTCAATAAAGTCCTTAGCTCCAAAATCCTTTACATTCACTATATCCATATCCTCTTTTGTTTCCTCCTTTTGTGTAGCTTTTCCTTCATTATTAACATCATTACTACTAACACTGTTACTCTGTGTTCCACTTGTAGAGCATAAAACACAGCCAATAAAAATCAAAGTTAAAACAAGCGCAATTACTCCAATTGGCGAAAGTTTTCTACATTTCACAAATTTTCCTCCTCTTGATACACCCAGAAGCATCTGAATTATTTTTGTCAACCAATCCACTGAGCTTGATACCTTCAAAAAACTTTTTTTAAAATAAGGTAACTGTATTCCTGTTCATCTATTACTTGTTAAGGTTTAATATATTCACTTAAACTACCTCCTGTGATACCACCATCGTTAAATATACAGTCCTTAACTTTGAGTATCTTTACTGCAGGCAGCTGTTTCCCGAAATTCATATAGTCTATGGCTCCAAAGTTTGTAAATTCGCAGTTTTCAAATTCAGCATCGTTCATAATATATATTGAAGAAGGTGAAAGTCCGGTTCTGTCGAATTTTACATTTTTGAATACTGTTTTGCCTGTACCCTTTTGCCACCATACAGGATTATTGGACCAATCTTTTAATAAGTCTCCATAATAACTGTATTTTACTATTTTGCAATTTTCTATGAGCATATCTCCCAATATTGCAGGTACGATTTCAAATGATAGTGTTCCGCAGTTTCTCACTTCCATATTGAAATGTGTATTCTTAACTTCTGTATTATCTGGATGCAAGTAATATGCAATTAAGCCATCATAATTATTAACACTGTTGGCATCTCTGTTAACCTTGATATTTTCCAGATAAATGTCCGGATTACCTTCCCAGTAGTACTTGCTTGTGGAAGGCATCATTCTAAAATATGTATTTTTTAATTTGGCATCATCTTTTCCTGTGATATATAAGTCTTTCACCCGGATTCTTTCATATAATTTTTGCATAGTATACTTTTTGTCCATTGGAGTATATACATAATATATATCCACCAAAGGTATAGGATTTATTATTTCTATCCTTACATTTTCTACTGTTAAATTAGGGTTGTATAAACTGGCATCATTATGGTCATACTGTGTTGCCTGGCCATGTACCAGACTGAAGTTGGCAGTACCGGTATATTTAACTTTTGTATCCTTTATTTCTACATCAGTCAAAGAAGGTGTATCCATTCTTCTATTTATCATCATATAATGTCCTGTAGTTATATCGCAATTATTAATGGTTAGCTTACCTCCATCAACACAGAAAGGCGTACTGTCGGAAGAAATCTTAGCGTTATTTACCGTAAGATTATGTCCCCAGTGTGTATCAATTACTCCTCCATAGGCTTCAAAACTTCCTCCATTAATTGTTGTGTAGTTGTCACACATTCCGGAAACTGCATGGCGTGCATAGCTGATGTCAGTGTTATTTAAGGTTACATAAAGAGCAACTTCCGGGCGCACAGGATAACCAAGACCCTGGCGCATAAATCCTCTTATTTTTGAGTTGTTTATGGTAACATTTACGGCCTCGCATATTAACACACCTGTGTGTTGTCCATTTTCTTTCTGGAGATTTTCATTGTCTAATAAAAGATTTTCAAATGTTACATCGCTTCTTCCGACTTCAATAATGTGTTTACCAAGGTTTGTAAGAGCTTTATCAATACATAGTACATTAAGATTTTCCAGTTTTAATGCTCTTTCCTTTTTATGCAGACTCATCTGCAGTAAATTTTTATTATTATAACTCTCAGCCATTTCCACCATAAGAGAGCCATCACTATTAATCCTGTTAGCTTCGTTCTTTGTATAATATTCTCCAATGTTATTATTCCTTGGCATAAGTATTTCTTTTGACTTAAATATTACATCATAATCTACATATTTCTCAATCTCAGGTATTCTCTTTGTACCTGCCTCAAGGCTTCCGGCAATACTGCTTCCGTTAATAAATATCGGTTCTTCTTTGCGCGAAATAGTAAATAGGGGGACAGTCCCTTTATTTGTTGTATATATCTTTCCTTCACATTTTACATTGGTTTGTATTACTACTTTTTTATTAACCTGGCTATCTACATAATAATTACCTTCAGGTATTAACACATCAATATCATCCGAGTTTGCATAATCAAAAGCTTTTTTGAAAGCCTCCGTGCTGTCTATATATAATTTGGTGGTTATTGAGCTGTAACTCTTTCTGTCAAGAGTTATTTTTTTGCCATCTATAGCTGTAACTTTAGCCAATAAATCCACACCTGGATCACCAGTTTTCACTCCACAGGTTATTCTTACATTATCACCTACACATAAATTGCCAATCCCATTAGTAGCAATAACTACATCAGTTTCATCAAGCTTGCATTCTATTGGCTCAACAAAATCTTTTGCTCCGTATTCCGCCACACTTACCATATCCTGATTTCCCTTTGTTTTATCCTTATTTTCATCTATTTTATCCTTTGCTGTATCAGGAGTATTAATGCTGCTGCTGCTGGCATTTTTACTGTCATTATCTACCTTTATTCCGTTATCAGGCGAGCATGAAACACACAAAATTAACGATAAACTTATAATAATCATAATAGAGATAATTTTAGAAATCTTTTTGTTTTTCACTTGAATCCTCCTCTTCATTATTTATTAGAAGTCAACTTTTTCAGATATTCAAGATTATTTTTCAGTTTAGTATATGTATCTTCTTCATTAGAGAAATCTTCAATAGATAAATATCCTTCATAGTCTTTTTCTTTCAATATATTAATAAGCCCCGGAAGATCTGCACATCCTCTCTTTGTTGGTGCATTTGACGGCTTCCATATCCAGGCTCCGTCTTTTGTAAAACCTTCATGCTTCCATGCTGCATTTTTAATGTGAACATATGCAAGGTACTCACCAAGTAATTCAATACCCATTCTATAATCCTCATAGCCTTCAAAAATCATATTACCCGGATCATAAATTACTCCTAAATACTTTGGATCAAAATTGGATACAAATCTGTATGCTGCACTGGCACTGGGAATTATATTGCCAGGATGCATTTCAAAGTTAATTCTGACTTTATACCTGTCAGCAATCTTTTCAAGTGGCTGTACTTCTTTAATTGCCCTGTTGAACTGTGTCCTGTAATTTTCGTTTTTATTATATCCTGGCAAAGCTAATCTGATGTTTTTACATCCGGCAATATTAGCTGCATTGGCTACTTTATTAATATCATCAATATTATTTTGATTAAGATATGTAGAAAATGAGCAAATTTCCAGACCGGCATTTTTACACATAATTCCTATTTCATCAGCGATTTCATCAATTCTATTTATATCCACCGTACTCAAATTATATGACCAATATCTGTTTTGAATGTTATATGTATCCGGCTTTGATATTGGAGGCATATTGGTAGTCCTCCATTCCACCGCATCATATCCCAGTTCTTTTAAAACTTCAATTGTCCCGCGAACATCATATTCAGGAGCACATACACTAAAAGCACTGATTTTCATAATATTTTCTTTTCTCCTTTTTAAATAATTACAACAAATATTATATATTCATATTCCTGTTCAGATTCCCGATCATGGTTTCATATACTCACTTAAATTACCTCCAGTAATGCCACCATCATTAAATTTGCAGTCTTTTACTTTAAGTATCTTTACTGTAGGCAGCTGTTTCCCGAAATTCATATAGTCTATGGTTCCGAAGTTTGTAAATTCACAGTTTTCAAATTCAGCATCGTTCATAATATATATTGTAGAAGGTGAAAGCCCGGTTCTGTCAAATTTTACATTTTTAAATACTGTTTTACCCGTACCCTTTTGCCACCATACAGTATTATTAGGCCAATCTTTTAATAAGTCTCCGTAATAACTGTATTTTACTATTTTACAATTTTCTACGAGTATATCTCCCAATATTGCAGGTACAATTTCAAATGATAGTGTTCCGCAGTTTTTTACTTCAAGATTGAAATGTGTATCCGTAATTTCAGTATTATCCGGATATATATGATATGCAATTAGGCCATCATAATTATAGATACTGCTTTCACTGTTAATTTTAATATTTTCCAGATAAATGTCCGGGGTTCCTTCCGAGTAATACTTACTTGTGGAGGACAACATTCTGAAATATGTATTCTTTAATTTAATATCATCTTTTCCTGTTATATATAAATCCTTTACCCATATGGTTTCCGGTAATTTCTGAGGTGTATAGTTTATATTCACCGGATTCTCTATATGGTATATATCTACTACAGGTAAATAATTTACCAATTCCAACTTTAAGTTCTCAATAATTAAGTTGGGGTTATATAAATCAGCATCATGATCAAATGTTATTGCAGGCGAATAGTATAACTTAAAGTTTGATGTGCCTGTATATATCACTTTTGTATTCTTTATTTCTAAATTTCCCTTAAAAGAAGGGCAATCTCGTCTGGTCATCAGCCTGTAATAACCTGTTGTTATATCGCAGTTATTTACTGTCAAATTTCCTCCATCACAACAAAAAGCTGCTCCTTCTCCCTTTATAATGGCGTCATTTACTGTAAGATTATGTCCCCAGTGCCTGTCAATAACTCCTGCATAGGCTTCATAACTTCCCCCGTTGATTGTTGTGTAGTTGTCATACATTCCGGAAATTGCATGACGTGCATAGCTAATGTCAGTATTATTTAAAGTTACATAAAGAGTAACTTGCGGGCGTACCGGATAACCAAGGCCCTGACGCATAAAGCCTCTTATTTTTGAATTGTTTAAAGTAACATTTACAGATTCATTTATTAATACACCCAAATACTGGCCAATTTCCTTTTCCAGATTTTCATTATCTAATATAAGATTATCAAATGTTACATTGCTTCTATTAACTTCTATAATTGTCTTGCCAAGATCTGTTGCAGTTTTTTCAAGGCAAAGGACATTAAGGCCATCAATTTTCAATTCCTTTTCTTGTTTATATAGGCTTATCAGTAGTAAATTTTTATTATTATAGCTTTCAACCATTTCTACTGCAAGAGAACCATCACTTTTTATCCTGTTAGCTTCATTTTTCGAATAAAATGCTCCAACACCATTATTTCTCAACATAAGGATTTCACTTGATTGAAACATTACATCATAACCTGCATATTGCCCCAATTCAGGTATTTTCTTTGTACCTGCCTCGAGGCTTCCGGCAATACTGCTTCCTCTGATTTCTATAGGTTCTTCCTTGCGTGAAATAATGAATAAAGGAATTCTCCCTTTGTTCGTTGTATATATCTTCCCTTCACATTTTACATTTGTTTGGATGAATACTTGTCTATTAACCTGACTATCTACATAATAATTCCCTTCAGGTATTACTACATCAACATCATTTGAGTTTGCATAATCGAAAGCTTTTTTAAAAGCATCAGTACTATCTATATATAATTTTGTAGTTATTGAACTGTAACTATTCCTGTCAAGAGTAATTTTATTACCTTCAATAGCAATAATTTCAGCCCTCAAATCCACACCAGGAATTCCGGTTTTTACTCCATTGGCAATTCTCACATTATCCCCTACACTTAAATTACCAATACCATTAACCGCAACAACCGTATCAGTTTCATCAAGCTTGCATTCTACTGGTTCAATAAAGTCCTTAGCTCCGAAATCCTTTACATTCACTATGTCCATATTCATATCTGTTTTTCCCTTTGTTGTATCAGAACTTTTATTACTACTGTCATTTTTACTCTGTGTTCCATTTGAGGAACATGAAGCACAGGCAATACAGAATAAACTTAAAATGAGTACATAAGCTGCAATTTTTAAAATTTTTCCATATTTCATGAAAAATCCTCCTTAATTATTTAACCAACTAATCCGCTGCGTTCGATACCTTCCATAAACTTTTTCTGTAAGAATAAGTAAACAATAAGTATGGGCAGAATAACCAGAAAGGTTCCTGCCATTACAGTACCTTCAACTGATATATATTCTGATATTTCCACATCCTGTTCCACCATTTGTTCCAACAGAATATATAAGTTTGGTAATTTAGATGGCAAAAGTTGTACATCTGTTCTCAAAATATACATTGTAGGTTCAAAATAATCATTCCAATGCCATACCAATGATAATATTATACATACCAGCAACGCGCTTCCGGCTACAGGCAATACAATAGTCCAATATGTTCTGAAAGCATTGCAGCCATCTATTCGCGCAGCCTCTTCCAGTTCATATGGCAGTCCTGCAAAAAATTGCCGGAAAATAAATATAAATAATCCGCCGCGCAGCCCGAAACCAAAGAAAGTCGGAACAATAAGCGGCAAATATGTGTTAAGCCACCCTACTTTGGAATACATAATAAGCAATGAAAATATAAGTACCTGTATTGGCACAATAATAGTTAACAAAACCAGATTAAATAAAACATTTTTTAAAGGAAATTTGTATCTGGCAAATCCATATGCCACCATAGAACAAGAAAATATGTGACCTAATGTTGCTAATATAGTTACAATGCTTGTTTTAAAAAGAATTGGAAAATAACTCAACATTTCTGCAGCTTTCTCATAGTTGCTAAAATAAAAAGACCTTGGTATCCACTCTACTGTAATATCCATTACATCAATTGGTGATTTTAATGATGTAATAATCATGTAAAGAAATGGGTATAAAAATATGAAAGCAAGGTCAAATAGCAGCAAATACGATGCCAGTCTGAACAGACTTTTACCCCAGATAGACATATTCTTTATTTTAGCATAAAGAAATTTTAGTTTAGGGTTTGATTCCTCCCACTTGTTGATTCTATTCTTTAATGAAACAAATTCCAGATTCAATTCCATATTTATCTGCACCTCCTATTTTTCAAAAGAATTATATGTATATCTTTTAAATACTCCATATACGACAGCTACCAGTAAAAATACAAACATAAAGTAAATCATTCCAAGTGCTGCTGCATACTCATATTGACTTATACTTACCTTCAACCCCAACATGTACTCTAAAATAGGATTAGTTGAAGATGCAAACGAATCCACCAGAGTATAAATTGCATTTAATAAAATGACTGGTGACATCATTGGAAGTGTAATTTTCCAGAAATTTTCCCAAACTGTTGCTCCATCACACTTTGATGCCTCATATAATGAACCTGGTATGCTTTGCAGCCCAGCCAAAAATATGATTATTTGCACCCCTGAATTCCAAAATATTAAAGTAATCCGACTCATGAAATTATCTACAAATCCTGCTACATTAGGGCCAAGATACATTAAAATTTCATCCGGCATTACAATCCTTCTTGCAACCTCCGTTGCCTGTTGCTCTACACCCATACCCAACAGTTGTTTTAAAACAAACCCGGTACCTAGTAAAACCGGAAGGAAAAATGTACCTCTAAAGAAACCTCTGAATTTAATATCTCTGTTAACCAGCATCGC
>Ga0116195_1000726_pt1 | contig 24720 bp, 28 predicted proteins | sample AD_SCU002_MetaG_FD_89881 | JGI IMG/M metagenome (GOLD analysis project Ga0116195, IMG submission 89881) | Active sludge microbial communities of municipal wastewater-treating anaerobic digesters from China - AD_SCU002_MetaG | ecosystem: Engineered > Bioreactor > Anaerobic > Digestate | place...
AGCCCAAAGTACCTGTGTAGAGTAGGATAACACCTACCCAGCAGTAGTGGTGTTGGACACGCCGTAGGTGTACCTGTTTTCAGGGAACCAGAAGCTCGTCATTTTAATGACGATGTAGTTCACGGTGTTTTGTATACGTTGTTTACTATGAATACCATTAATTTTGGAGGTATATTTATAAAGAAGATTGCGTCTTAAGTATTGAATAAAATTATATTCTTAATCCCCGCAAAAGAAGTTGTCTTATCTCATCCTCACCTTGAGTATTATCATAATCACCTATAATTTGACCTTCATAATGGTATACTATTCCATCTAATTCGTTTTTCTCTATAGCATCCATAAATTTTTCTTCCCCATATTCAGCAATGAACTTTGCAAATGTACGTACACGAAGTTTGTCCAACATCTGATTTTTACAAGGAAACTCCGAACATTCCCAGCACCCATTTAGACCTTTTATTTTGCAACAATTAAAAGATTTGCACCATTCTTTATTTTTACAACCTTCATTTCTGCAACCAGCACAAGTTGCATTTTCACTACAAACGCAACACGCTAATCCACAATATGCAATGCCTTTTCCTCTATCCATGTTCAGCCTCCCGTTATATAAATAGTCCTTAGTTTGCAATCTTTTACATTTGTGAAAGAACAAACATATAAATTATACCATTGTTTACCATGTATTTATATACTTTTATAAATATCAGTATTACTAATTTTAAACTGTTCACTTAATTGTTTGTTTTCTTCTAATGCATTTATTAATTATAGAATAAATAAAAACATAGGATAAATAGTAATATATTTTTAACTATCTATCCTATGAAATCATTATACTATATTTAATGTTAAAAACCCTTTTTATATAATTTTTTATACAATTTGGGCGACAACTGAATATCCTTGTCTGATAGAGCCACTATTCCGTTGGTACAGAGCCACCTTGTTTTCGATTGACTAATAATTCTTGGAAACATGTATATTTGTCAAGGTCTTGTCGCTTCAGCTATGCGTAGCAGCCTTTACAAATGTACATGTTTCCAGTAGCCTTAATGAAAGCAAAAACGAGCAAATTATAAATGACTCTCAATAACCGGACAGGTGTCGCAAAGTGCACCGGAATATTCAGGCAATATCGGATTCATTTTCTTTTATTTTAATGTCAATTAGGGCTTCGATGAAATGCCTAACTGTAATATCTCTTTCAACTAATAAATCATCATTGAATTCACCTTTTTTTGAAATGTAATCAAGTAATTCCCTGTATTCAAAATTGCAACTATTATGCTTTTGATTATACAAATCATTATTGTTGGTCAGAGACATTATGTAATAAGGATATGCTTCAATTTGTATAATACTTTTAATATCTTTTAATCTATTATTACCCAAACAGATATTAAAATTATTGTTGTAAACATTGGAAAATGGGTAATAACAGAGCTTAGTATCCATTTTTATTTTGTTACCTTTAATACAAGTTATCATTCTTTTATTTATATGACCATTTTTTTGTATTTTAAAACCAAATAAAAGTGTAGGAAGTGGCAAATTTTTATATACTGTTTCATATAAGCTAAAGTCAACCGCATTATTATATTTTAACACGATATATCTATTTTTATCCATATCCTCTTTGAAATATATGCAGCCTTCTGGCAAAATTCCTGTTTCTACGCCTTCGAGCCTGATAGAGTTGTTTACAGCACTACATAGATCCTCAATGCTTATATGTTTACTGACAACCAAGTTGTTTTCAAAGATTTCTTCGCAGATAACAGTTGCATCATGCTTGAGTCTTATAACCATTTCTTTAGCTTGCAGTTGCATAACTATCAACTCCTTGTCTTTTAGTTCTTTCAGGTTTTTCAGAGTATTTTTGTTTTTGGTATGAATATATTTCTTTTCGCATTTCTGCATTAGCATTTTTAAAAAATGATATCAACACTATAAGATTTTCTATGAAATCACTATAATAATCAAAATAATCAAAGAATATAAACTTTATGCCTGCATATGCATTATGCTTATAATTGTATATCATGTAATAATCACAGTTATAAACATTTCTCATAAAGTTACTTTGAGCTGTTAGATATAACTTAGTGTAATGTATTCCTTTTCTACAACCAAAAATACTATAATATTTTTGTAAGTTTTTAAAAAAATAAAATATCTGTTTATTATAAAATTTAGTTATAATCTCGCTGTAGTCATTGTCTGTGATGTAGAAACCGGAGTCATCAGCTAACAATTCAAAGCTTTCATAAAATACTTCATACATGTTGTCCCACATACACATTTCGTCTAGAGGATCATCAATATATAGACATATGCCTGTATCATACATAAGTTTGAGTATTTTTATAATCTGAAAATTTGTATTATGTAGGCCAGTATCGTCATAAGTTGATCCCCAATAATTATATTTATTACGTTTTATTATAGACATATTGCAATCCTTTCTTTACTATATTTTTCGCACGATGCGAAAATAATACTTTTTTTATTTTCTTACATAAAGGCTTCTGAACTATATATTGGTTTTGTTGCGATTAGCTTAAAAACTGTTTTCTCTATATTACTATAATTTTGTGACTGTTGATAATAGTAATTAGCATAATCTTCTAGGTCTGTTTGAGCTAACAACTCAAAGTTTATTTCCCCAATCTTAGCTGTCCCTGACGAAATAAGGTAATGGATGTATTTTATTTCGTAACTAGCATCATTACTTTTATCAGGTACATTATGCAAGTAATTGAATATGTCATTTACATTAATTATAAACATAAGTCCCCCCTTTTTTATTTTTTCGCATGGTGCGAAAATTATTTTTTATTCACTATTGGCAAAATAAAAGTGAACTATTGATTTGCTTTTTAAAGACAAAAAGGCCTAGAGAATATAATTTCCCCTAGACCTTAATTTCGTGTTAAAACCTAAATATCCATGAAAAAGATATTTTAAATGAATTACTATTACATTATGTATTATACAGTAAATATATTTTTTAAACAAGCATCTCTTGTATTGTATAAATATTTCCTAGTATTTCTCAATTAGGTATTAGTTTGGAATATATTTTCTAAAGAGAATAAATATCACTAACAATTATATATAAACTACTTTCAGTAAATATTTTGTTATTAACATTTTAATACCGATCATAACCTTCTTTGTTTTATAGGCATATACTTTATGTAAACTCATTCTATCCCAAAATCCTTTTACTTCAATAAGAATACTTTCATTAATAATGCAAGCAATTACTTTAAAATCTCCGTTATTTGGTATACAAATCCGCCATAATTAATATATTCAAATAATGCTTTATGTAATAGTATTTTTTCTATGTCCTTCATGAATTCTCTATTAAATTTATCTTCAATCTTAACATTGAATACTTCTTTAGTATTAGTATCTTGTAATGTTACTATATCCCCATAATCAACTATTATATTTTTAGAGTTAATATCATTGTTTTCATATTGTTGATAATGTGTATAGTTAATAAAAATGTTTTTATTATGATAATCAATATAACTCTTGTTAATTTCATGTTTTAACTCAATAGGCTTATTATTTAATGGATCAGATTTATTAAAATGAATTACTATCTTTTTATCAAGATCAATAGTTATTGCTCCTCTGTCAAACATTGCATGATGATTAGGACATAATACTATCATATTTTCAAGAACATCTGCCCCATTATGTATTCCTAAAGGTATAATATGATGTACTTCGCATAAAAATTGATTATTAGAAATTTCAATACTTTCTGCACATATCTGACACTTATTTTCATACAAATTTTTTAGATACTTTACTATTGTTAAGTTTCTATTTGTCGCAATAAAAGTTCTTAGCTTTTTCTCCGGCTCAAGATTACCTTTGTTAATTAGCAGGTCATTGTTAATTTCCTTATTTGTATTTGTTTTATTATTTTTAGGATTATGGTTATAATTGTTAACTGTATAGCTCTCACTACTATTTATAATAATTTTATCGCTAGATACAGCTTCCAACTCATGAGATATGTCTTTTCTTATAATATTATTGGTTTTTTCATAATCAAATACTTCATTATTGATTTTATAAGTTATAACTTTACTATTTTTTCTTGTATACTTTCTTTTTGCTTTATTTTCATTGCTCTCTAATTTGTTTTCCTTACCTTCATCATATTCTTGTATCATATCATAACTTTTTCTATACTGATGACTTTCTCTATATTTTCTTTGTTTCTCGTTAGTTATCTTTGAAGCTAGGTTTGCTAATTCTGTCTGTACATTATCTATTTCATAAAATACACATGCATCTTTGCCAGTTCCTATTTTTTTATGTTTGAAAGCACCCATTCGATACTGTCTATTAGTAGTATTTAAAATTATTTTAAGTGAACCTGCTACATTGTTAATTTTGTTAATATGTAAGGTGTTTTTTAGTATATTATATTTTATACTATAAGGGAAATTAATAATATACTCTCTAATATTTAGCTCGTATTCGCCTTTTAGATAAAAGGTTTTATCTGCCTTCAAGGTGCTAAATATAATATTATATTCCTCCAAAATATTCAACGCGTCATGATTATATTGATAATCTAAAACATATATTATCCTATTACAAGCATTTAATATTATTGCAATCTTCTTTACTCCATACAGGGTATTAAATTCAACTACGCTGCAATGAGATAATTTATTAATTATTATAAATTCATTATATATTACTATATTTCTTTCAGTAGTATTTTTACTAAATCCCATACATTCCCCTCACAATATATATTGCAATAAATATAAAATATTTATTGTAGACTTTTAGCAGTGTAACTGCTCTAAATTTACTCCTGTATAGCAGTGTTACTATACTGCAATATAAGCAAATGCACTTGCATTTCTAGTGTTGCCACCTAAGTAATATGTTTTCTATTCCAATTATACCGCTTATTGTATAATAGATGATTAAAATCAGTTTTTATACATTCATTAAATATGTAAAATTTTCAGTATAATATACTGGGTAATAATAAGTATATGTTATATAATAAAACTAGATATTATTTATTATTTGAATTAACTCAGTTTTTAAGGCTGCAATTTCATTCTCTGAAACTCTGTACGACTAAAGTCGGCAGGTTCTAATGTATTTTTCAACTTCCACATTAACCCGAAAGTATAATGCACTAATTGACTTCTACTAAACTTTTACTATCAATTATTCCTACGAACAAATTAGCGACAGCATAGCGCCCGTTTCAAAATGTTTATTATATTAGCTTATATTACATTCTTCAATGCCTTACTTAATTCTATATTATTTAATTGCCTTCTTCAAGTTGTTTAGTTTAGTCAATATATTTTTACCCATACTTACACCCCGTCTAAATTGTTTTTCCTCTCAAATCATCGAGACAATCGCTACAAATTAATTTGCCCTTATACATAGAAACATTTTTTGCCTCGTTACAGAATATGCAAGATGGCTCATATTTCTTTAATATTATATTATTTTCATCAACAAAAATTTCTAGTGGGTCGTCTTTATTAATATTCATTATTCTTCTAAGCTCTACAGGTAGAACTACTCTTCCAAGAGGATCTAATTTTCTTACAATGCCCGTTGCGTTCATTTAATCACTCCTACAATTTCATAATATGTAAATATAATACCACTAATGTTATTAATTGTAAACGGTTTGTGAGAAAAATGCAGAAAATCTTACTAAATTGTGTTTATAGGTACTAGTATCCATTACCAATGCCGGGAGATATACGAAATTTCTTATCTGGTAGTATTGGCCGACGTGTTTGAGCATATGTAAGAAAATAAAGACGATGTCATTAAGCTTTATTATTTATTATTTGAATTAACTCAGTTCTTAAGGCTGGAATTTCATTCTGTAATGTAAACCATACGTCACCCATCTTTAAGGTTTAATACATATGGGCAGTAATATCCCTCATTCCTGCTATAGTCCGCCATGGGATATTGCTATAGGCTAATTTAAACTCTTCAGGAAGATGTTTCACAAGTTCACCTATATTTATTAGTGTCATGCATGTTGCTCGTTTAGTTTTTTCATCAATTAGAAACTTTTCTAATTCAAACCCCTCAATAAGTCCATCTATTATTGCTATCTCAGAAAGTATCTTTCTTATTATTTGGAATTCTCTGTTATCCATAAATATCAATTACCTTGTTTATTTTTATTAGTGAATTTTCATCAACTGGTGCATGGATTAAATCTACCTCTTTTTGCAACTTGTTTTTAATTTCTTCTTGTATATTGTATAACATAAATAAAGATACGTTGGTAGATATAAATTCCACTAGTAAATCTATGTCACTGTCTTCATTTGCATTTCCATCGGCATAGGAGCCAAATAAAGATATTTTTTTTATTGGATATTTTACTATAATATCATCTAACGCTTCTCTGGTATTAGCTATAGTCAAAATTTTAAATCACCTTCTTAAAATTTTAAAAACCAATTTTTCCATATATTTATTTTATCACTTTCACGATTATAATAAAAGGGGGAACAGCTACCTTTTATAATCGCTTGCGACATTCCAAGTTCTTGCCGTCTTTCAATAATCTCAGTTATTATATCAGACATAATGTCAATTTCCTGTTTCTCTTCTTCGCTTAAAGATGCCATTGAAGCTTTAGCATCCTGCCATTTAACAAACTTATCCATTACTGTTCATCCTTCTCTACTCAATAAATAATCAGTCAAACAACTCATCCATAAGATTCGTAATAGTTTCTTTTCTGTTTTTGCTATCATCTACATCAATAATATATTCCCCATTTTCTTTAATAATAGTATCGCCTTCCTTGGCCGCAGTAGGCAATTTTGATTTCTCAATGTTAATAATTTTCCGTTTTTCATTTTCACAAACGGCATATTCTCCTTCAAATCGGTCTATTATTAACTTCATATACACCATCCTTATCAATTTCACGGATTACACCTTTTGCACCCTGTGTAACCGGCATCTATTGCTTCTTCCCTATTGTTAAACTTAACCTGGTTCTTCTGATCTGGTAATGTGGTACAGGTTTCCCTATGAAAAATCTTGGAGTTTATGTTACCTATATATATTCCTTCCTGCTTTGAAGGTTCTTCCTGTGTAGAAGGAGCAGGTTTATTAACCTCTTGTGATTCTTCGGGAGGGGCATTTTCCTTAATGGAAGAAGCCTTTTTTTCTATCGTTATCTTCTCACCATCAGATGTAATAATAATAGTCCCTGATTCGTCAGTACGCAATACTTCACCGAACATCTTAAACCTATTAATAATTATACTATCAGGATGCCCATATTTGTTATCCTTGCCGACGCTTATCACACTGTATTTAGGGCTTACTGCTTTAATAAAGGCAAGGGATGAAGAAGTTGTGCTTCCATGGTGACCAACCTTCAGGACATCAGAATTAATATTATATTTTTTCGATACAATCTCTTGTTCAGAAACAGTTTCTGCATCTCCTGTAAAAAGAAAACTTGTATTACCATACTCAAGCCTTACAACTATAGAATAGTCATTTAAATTATCATATTTATCACTGTTTGGGGCAAGAATTTGTACCTTTGTATCTATATCAAAATCAATATACTCTCCTGCTACAGGAGTAGTAACTTTCAATTCTTTTCCTTTTATTGCCGTAAGCACGTCAAGATAAGTCTGAGAGCTATGTTCTACCTTGGGCATGTATACTTTGCCAATACCAAACGTTTTGATAACATCATCAAGACTTCCTATATGGTCCTCATGCGGATGGGTGCCTACTGCAATATCTATCTTCTCTATCCCTAAATTGTTTAAATACGATAAAATAAAACTACTGTCATCATTATTACCTGCGTCTATTAACATATTTTTGTTGTTAGAAGTTTGTATCAAAATGCAGTCTGCCTGGCCAACATCAAGAAAATGGACTTTTATATTTCCGGAAACTTCTTTTTTTGATTCATCCTGTACAGTAGCTGTAGGGTTTGTTTTATCCTTATCCTTATCAGTAATATTCTCTTTTAGAGTAGTTCCTGTATCGCCCTTATTAGCAATGCTTTCTTCATTAGCAGTACCTTCATCAACAACAACATTTTTATTATTCTCTTTCGCAATATCAGGTTCATCTTCACTAGCTACAGTGGTATTAGTCGGTTCATTATCACTTATTGATTTGTCTGCTTGAGTAATACCGGATGTATTACTTGTATTACTATCTGCATCTATTTTAGGGGTATTCGTTGGAAATATTATTATTGATACGACAAAGACTAATACCGAAGCTATAAACGGAACTAACAGCTTTTTTTGCTTGTATTTAAGTAAATCAATACCGTAAAAAACTATAAATGGTAGTGATATAAGAAATAGGGAGTAAGAAATGCCCACAAACAACATTAAAAGGCTGAAAACATAGTAAATTATTGCTATAGTTATCTTCGTTGTTTTTTTCGATCTAAACCCAGGTATATACATAGAACCTCCTTTTACAATTAATATTTATAAATAATTATATTGTGTAATTTTTTGGCTCATAAAAAGTAATTTTCTAACTCTTACTCATCTATTCAGCAATTAATCTGCTATTTCTTTGAACCTAAAAGCATATTGTATTACGTAATCATTACATTGTATTGCATAATGTATTACTTGTAATGCTTCTACTCTACTTACTCCCATATAAATCATAATTGACACGGCTTCTATAATATGTATTTATTGTCATAGGTGCGTTATATAAAGTACTTATCATATATGCTTTTATGTTGTTAATCTCAGTAGTATTATTTTCAATACTTTCAAGCACATACTCAATATGTGTAGCGTTTAATTTTAAAAACGTTGATTTAACTATTTCCGCAGGCTTGTCCTCTCCATTGACACGTATGTACTTCTTGTCGCTGGTAACAATCTCTGTCATTAGATTTAATATTTCGCCAATCATATTTTCATTAAAGAACTTTAGTTTTAAGTCTTCATATGATATATTTTGTGCTATAAGCTTCTTATAAAGTTCATAATCATTCTGATATGTAGGCAATTCTTTTTTATTTGTTTTTTTATTTTTATCAATCTTATCAATCATTTTTTTCTTAGTTGACTTTCTAAGAGCTTTTTGTTTGTCATTTGATTGATTGATTGATTTGTTTATATTAATACTGTTTATATTAATACTGTTTATATTATTGTTGTCTGGTAAATCGTCGTACGGTAAATCGTCGTACGGTAAATCGTTGTCCGGTAAATCATCACACGGTAGATCGTTGTCCGGTAAATCATCACACGGTTGAAATCCTGTATTATCAATACATTTGTCGTTGTCCTGTAAATCATCACACGGTAGATTCTCCTGTTTTTCGCCTTGTCTTTGTTGACCAATATTATAATCCGGATTATCGTTAAGATAATAGTCATTAACAGAAAATGTACCACTATCTGTTTTTCTTTGTACTACTGTTATATAATTGCAGGAAACAAGTTGGTTATAGTATTTGTAGTAAGCTTGTCTTCCTATATGCAAATAAAAAAGTATTTCATTTATTTGTGGGAAAGCTGTAATACCATTGCCTATTAGACTACAAAAATAAGCATATATGCCTTTTGCTTTAATATGTAATCGTCTATCCATCATAATAATCCTTGGTACAATACCGAAACCATGTGCCTTTAATCCACTGTATTTCAATTGACTATAAGGCTTGTTCTTATCAAAGTTTGACATTTTTTCTTCATATTTTTTAGGATTATTAATGAGTGTATAAATGTTATTATAAGGAAAGTTACTATTGCGTTCTACCTTTATAAATTCCTGTTCTTTAAGTTGATTAAAGTGCTTATAGTAATAATCTTTCGTTATATTTAGATAAAACAAAATAGTATCGCGGTTTGGGAAAGCCGTTGTTCCATTACCTGCGAGACTACAAAAGTAAGCATATATAGTTTTTGCTTCGATAGATAGATCTGGGTCAAACATTACTACTTTTGGAATAATCCCAAAACCTTTAGAATTTATACCCTCGATCCTTAACATATCTTTTAATTCTAGTGCTTCTTGATTCATGCAAATACCCTCATAAAGTTTTTAATACCATCCCCATATAAAAAAAATAAAACTATTGAGCAATAGAACTATCACAAAGGTTATTTATAATTTTTTTTAATACAAACTCTCTATTTTTTCCTATAACAGCTTTAACTGTTGGATTTATCTCATCATCCTTAAACAATTTGTTAGGGCAGTTATCAACCCAGGTTAAGATACAAGCATGTAATTGCTTTTCATCGATACGTCGTAAATAATAATCATTAAATACTCTTTTAATCTCGGTAGCTAGTTCCCAAACAGTAATCGGATAATGTAAAAATGTATACAAATTATCCCTCCTCCAAACAAATAAATAATAACAAATGTAAAGCATATTTAAAATAAATATAAATCATATATAAAATATATATTAAATGACAACAAATGTCAATATAAAAGCAGAAAATATTGTATAAAATTACAACATGGATTACAACGTGATTACAGCATGGAAAAGGTAAGTTGTGGAAAACAAAAAAACCCTTTCTATAACGAAATAGATGATATATACTTAAATAAGTAATAGTATTTAAGTTATTAAAATATCTTTTTCATGGATATTTAGGTTTTAACAAGAAATTAAGGTCTAGGGAAATTTATATTCTCTAGGCCTTTTTTGGTATTCAAACTCAATTCTTTTAATTAACCCATTTTCAAAAAATCTAATAACAATTTTAGAACAAATAACAAATAATCCCAAGGGAGGTATTAATAATGGATTTTAAAGAACTAATTGCTATCAATGGCGATCAGAGTAAAAACGAGATGATATTAGGGCAATTGCTCTACATGTCATTAGGGTCTATGCTAATTAAACGAGAAGATATGCAAGATATTCTCGAGATATTAGGTATAGACGAAAAGTACATGCCTAGGAAATTACAGTACACTGATGCTTTTAGAAGCGCAACAACAGAAGCATCAACTAAGCTTAGTGTTAATGGAAAGTGCATTAAGCTGTACATGCGTGATAACTTAAAAGACAAAAGTAAAGGCATAATCAGTAGAGAGCTGGTAAAAGAAATAGTGGGATGGGACAACCACTATACGCAAGTAGGCAAGTTTAGATATGATACTGAAAACAAAACAATGTCATATGAACTTGCAGACTATAACAGCGATATAAGTGTACATCAGCTGCAGGAGCTGGCTGATAAGGTTGAGGCTTTATTTGAGCTATACAAAGAAAGCTATAACCGAAATTCAGTAGAAACCATAATAAATAATCTGCTTGAAAACATGGATACTTCAAAAGTTACACAACACGGGAAACTGTATTTTGTTCCCCGTTATAAACTAAATGAAGTAATGAAGCTAGAAGAACTTGGTGAACTACTGAATGAAAAAAACTATCTAGCAAATATGGGAGTAAATTACGCTCCTGTAACTATTAATGCCATATATGTCATAAATGACGATAAGCAAAGAAAGAACTTTGAGCAAAGTTTCTACACAACGGTACAAAATGAATTGGAATTGTATCAAAACAGGCTAACGCACTTTATTAACAATGGCAGCAAATCGGAAAAGATTATAGGCAGATGGCTGGAAAAAATCAAAGAACTTAATGATAAAAAGGGAAAATATGAGCTCCTTTTCAATAAAAGTTTAAGTAAACTCAATGATGAATTTGAAAATGTGGAATTTCTGGCCACGGAACTACAAATGAGGCTTAGAGAAACATCAAATTTTAAGACAGGTACAAAGCCTCTAGATGGTCAAATAGGTTTTGTAGCTGCCTAGATTCAAGAAAAACAAATACAAAACTAGAATTAGAGGTGGAAAAAGCCCACCTCTAAAATTTTTTTTAAAAAAGGAGAGGTAATCAATGCAAAGTAAAAAATTCAATTTTAGTTTTGAGCTAGTTGATAAACTAAAGGCAGTAATGGCTGATGTTGCAACATTAGCCATAGAAAAAGAGGAATTAATAGAGTATTTAGCACTTGCAATGCTAGCCAGGATGAATATATTTTTGCTTGGTCTGCCGGGCAATAACAAATCAGATACTATTAGAAATCTGGTAAACCGAATTGATGGCGCAAAACACTTCGAAGCACAATTGCATGAACAATTTAATGCTGAAGAACTGTTTGGCGTATTAGACATTACAGAACTTGCTAAAGGCAACAAAAGAATAGATACATCAAATATGTTACCTGAAGCTGATGTTGTAGTTTTGGAAGAAACATTCAAAGCTAGGTCCGTATTAAACTCTTTGTTAAAAGCGATGAATGAGAGAGAATATACAAACTATGGCATGACATATGACATACCGGCTTTCACATTTATTGGTGCCTCAAACGAAATACCCGATACAAGAGATCCTGAAGAACGTGTTTTTGCTGCACTAATAGATCGGTTTGAAATCAAAGTTAAAGTTGATTATATAACCGGTAAGTCTAACAGAGAAAAGGCTTTGAATGTGGTTATGCAAAGGAAAAGAGAGAAATTGTTAAACAAAAACCTTATGGTTAATGCCACTATACCAAAGTCTGAGTTAGAAAAAATGCAAAAGGAATTATTGTTTGTAGAAGTTCCGACACCCATTAAGGAATTACTAGAAAAAATATTAATAAACCTTAGAGCAAAAGGTATTCATGTAACAGACAGAAGGTATTTAAACTGTACTACCTTGCTGCAAGCTGTTGCGTACCTCAATAAAAGAAATGCTGTTGCAATAGAAGATTTGGCATACTTAAAAAACTATTTCTGGGATATGCCATCAGATATACCGATGGTCCAGGAAATAATTGAACAAAATATAAAAAATCCTATGAAAGAATCTATAGATGCAACCATGGCAATAGCTAGGGACTTATACAATCATAATGTTGAAACAATCAATAAGGGGCTGGAAGAAAGAGAAAAGATGGTCCTTTGCAAAAAATTTAGGAAGGAAATAGTCCGTATATACGATATCATGTTGGGGTACGACAAAAACATAAGGTCAGATTCCGATAGAGAACTGTATATCAAGTCAATAGATGAATTAGAAGAACTTAATATGAAAATAAACTCTGCATTAGGGTTTTCACAACTACCATTAAAAGAAACAAAAATGATGATGGATAGGTAAAAACAGTCGAAATTTGTCACATAAAAGAAGGGGGAAAACTACGAAGTTCAATTTAATCCCCTTTCTTATATTTTCCCGACAAATACAAAAAAATAAAACAGTAAAGGAGATGAAAACACTTGAAAGTCAATCCTAATTTTGAGGAATTGTTCAGGAGTGTATTAAGTCCAGGCTGGCTAAAAGCAGCTGATAACATACTAAAAGCCAGTAGCGATATAGGCAATGATAATGTTATTAAACATTCAATGATAGATAAAATGGTCTATGAAGAAAAGAGAAAAGAAGTAGAACAAGATAATGGTGTGCTAAAAAATATAGAACATCTGGGCCAGGAAAAATTAAAAACCTTTCCGGCTTTAACACAAGATATTTTTAATGCATTTTATAATGTAAAGCCTGAAATCAAAGATGAGTCGGAGTTAAGTTTGCCGGCTCAAAAATTTAATAAGCACATCATAATAAAAACAATGCAAGATGATGAATATCATGTATTGAAGCAATTAACAGAAGGTTGTGATACGGAAAGTATTGAAGCAACAAAGGAGTTTATAGTAAACATATTTGATAATTTAGACGAATTGTTAAAGGATGTGTCCGGTGAGAAAAAGACACTGGATGTAATGGAAAAAAAGGTTTTACAAAGTAAAGAGAAACAAGGAGAATTGCAAGATTTATTAGATAAAGCAAAAGAGTTTTCAGAGAAAGGGGAGCTGGAGCAATCTGAAATAATGATACAGCAAGCAATAGCTACAGCAAAAGATTTAGAAAAACAAAAGAAACAGATAGAGTACCTGGAAAAGATAGTTGACCAAAACAGCGCAAAAAATAAAGAGCAAATAGAACAAAAAATATCAGCTGCGCTGAAAAAAGCAATTAATAAAACAGAAGAAATAAAAGATATTTTAGATGCATGGGGCGATAATGATCCTAAATACATGGCAACCGAAACTATATAGTTTAGGTTTTCATAAATGTAATTACATTATATTACCTGTATAATACCGACACCACTATAGGTTATCATAATATCAGAACATTTTTTAGAAAGGCTCTGATATTATGAGTAGAAGGAAGCTTGAAATAAATAAAAAACACTGTTCCTATGAAGAACTTGAAGCTTCTTACAAGGACTGTAATGATGCAAAACTTCGAACAAGAATGCTTGCTGTATTACAGACTTGGGATGGTAAACCAAGCATAGAAGTAGCCAAGGATATTCATATGGCAGATACCAATGTCCGTAAGTGGGTGCACCGGTATAACGAATATGGTATAGCTGGTCTTATTGATGCCCGGCACAGCAACCGAACTAGTTATTTATCTCCAGAGCAGAGGCAAGCTGTGAAAGAGGCCTTACTAAAATCTCCCCGGGAATGCGGATTCAATAAAAGCAACTGGAACATTCCCCTATTAAAATTGTGGATAAGCAAGCAATGGGGCATCAATTATAAGGCTTCAAGCTTGTATGATTTAGTCCACAAACTTGGGTTCACTCTGCAAAGACCTAAAAAGCAGAGCCGGAATGCCAAGAAGGAGCTGCAGGATCAATATAAGAAAGAATTGCAGGATATTCTTGAAAATTCCGATGATGATACCGTAATACTCTATGAAGATGAGGCGATAATTACGGATGAACCTACTACAATATTAAAATGGTCGCTTAAGGGTAATCAGCCAATCATACCGACGGACAGTTCCGGCTCCAGGGAAAGAATCGTTATGTTTGGAGCGGTAAACCCCATTGACGGCAAGGTGCATTATTCAACTTCGGAAGCTGGCAACTCTGATAGCTTCAAGGATTTTTTAAAATAAGCTGTCGGCACATTATGTTAACAAGAAAGTGATACTGCTCCTTGATAATGTAAGATATCATCATACCAACAGTGTTATGGAGTTATTGGACTCATTAAAAAATATAACTTTAAAGTATCTACCCCCTTACAGTTCTGATTTGAATTCAATCGAACACCTTTGGAAAGACATCCGAAAGAATGTAACACATAACCACTTGTTCGAATCAATAGCAGACATTGTGCAGGCTATCCGTAAATATTTTATGACTGTGCAAAGATCACCTGCCAAGATCAAACGGCTTTGTGCATATATATTATAATACTTTACAAATAATTAGATCTTTGAAAACCTAAATTATATAAGAAGGACCTTATTGAAAAAGTACGTAAAAACAATAGGTTTCGCGAAATGGCAAAGTTAGTAGGTCGTTACCGCAGACTTGCAAGAAGCAAACTAAAAGATTCATACACTTATGATATTGGCGAACGGTATAGTGTAGAGCTGGGCAATGATTTAAACAGGGTGCTATCAAGTGAATTTGCAATGTTATCTAATCCTCATAGCAAACTTGTATTTTTAAAGAAGTATGCCGGGAAACAGTTAAAGCAGTTCAAAAAGAGAGAAAAGGTTGGCAAGGGTTCAGGAAACATGGTAATTTGTTGCGATGAATCCGGGTCGATGAATAGTGGTAAAGACTTTTGGAGCAAGGCGATATGTTGTTCCTTATTAGAGGTAGCATTATCTAACAACAAAAATTTTGCCAGCATTCATTTTTCCAGTAAAGGAAAATGTGTTACCAATGAAATCAATAAAGAAAATTATAGCCTGGAAGCTGTAATGAAAATGGCATGTAACTTTCTAGACGGTGGCACTGATTTTGAAACACCATTACTGGAAGCTAAGAAGTTATTAGAAACAGATAAGTACAAATATGCCGATCTAGTATTTATAACCGACGGTGAATGCGACATTTCAGACGATTTTTTGAAAGAATTTTTAAAAACAAAAAATGAAATGAAGTTTAACGTAATCGGAGTGGTATTAGATAAAGGCATAGGAAGTGTATCTGATTTCACGCTTAAAAAATTCTGCGATATTATTTATAAATCTTCAGAGTTTGACGAAGATGATATTGCAGAAAAGATTTTATCTAAAGTTTCATAAATTATTTATAGCCTTGTGGGAATACTCTTTGCCCCAAATCTCACAAGGCTATAAATTTAGGTATTACTATAATATATAGTCAAAACCCCCATGACAAACAGATATTACAATAAATTGTAATATGCATTTGACATCAAAAAGTGGATGGTATAATAAAAAAAAGAATTAATTTTGCTCAAGTAAAGGAAGGGGGGCAGAATGAACAAAATAATAACAATATGGGGCAATCCGGAATTTGGATGCGAATTAGCATACCGGATAGCGAAAGAAACAGGAAAAAATATATTGTTGCTTGATGTAGATTTATTAAGTCCTAAAGCAGATTTATATTTAAATATAAAAAAAGAGTCTGATGACCTTTTAGAGAGAAAAACAGGACTAGATATTTTAATTGAATGGTCAAACAGGAAGTATTTAAATGGTGAATTAATAAGAAAAGCAGCAATACAAAGGGAAGAACTAAAAAATTTATATATCATCACAGGCAATTATGACCTAGATAACTTTGAATACTATACGATTGAGAATTTAGGAGACATCATAGAAAAGGCAAATCAGAATTTTGAAATAACAATATTATTAGCAAACAAACACATTTACGATGCATACACAATAACAAGCTTATTAAGGTCCGATATTAATATAGCAGCAATAGAGCCTAATACAGTAGAGTTGAGAGAATATAATAATTACCTTATGTTTTTAGAGGACAAGCAAGGAATGAGGCTAGATAAAACAAAATTTGTAGGTTACGAATACATAGCAGGAATACATGAAACAAATGCAGAGTTAAAGGAAATAACAGAAGACACTTATATAGGTAAAGTAAGATATAGCAAAGCAAGAGTACTAAGCAGAAGTAAAAATAAGTGTTATGCGAAAACAATGGAGAAAGCAGTTAAAAGGGATTATATAAAAATAATTGAACAGCTGGAGCTAACACCTAAACTGAAAACAAAAGAAAATTTTAAATTTAAAAAAATAGATTAACAAGAAGGGATGAAAATATAAGTGCCGACAGTTCTAACTCTTAATCAGTTGCTGGAAGGAAGTCAAGTTAAAACAAACAGAACCGCTGAATCTAATATGAATGACATAGTGACAGAGATTACTTTTAATATATTGCAAGAAAGTCCAAAATTAGTAGCTGACATAGCAAATGGCATAATTGATAAAAAAGTATTAGAAACAGCAATTATAAAAAATATAGACAAAAATAAATACAACATATTGGAAAGAGATAAGTTTATAAAAAGGGTATTTGATTTCATGTTTGGCTATGGTCCATTGCAGGAGTACTTAGAAGACGAAAGCATAAGTGATATAGATGGTACAAAATATAATGAGTTTACTATCACAAGAAAAGGTATGCGGCAAAAGATAGATATAGATTTTGGGAGCGAAGAACAATTTGATAAGTATTGCAAACTACTCGTAAGAAGGAACTATGGAATTATAAACGAAAATGATAGCCATTGCCGTGTAACCGATAACCAAAAAAGGTTAAGAATTAACGTATCGGTACCGCCTAGAAATATATCGGGTCCTGCTATAAGCATACGAAAACATCCTGAAAAAAGTCTTACATTAGATGAATTGCAAAAGGAAGGAATGCTTGACGAAGAAATAGAAGTATTCCTTAAAAAGCTTGCAGTATCGGATGCAAATGTAGTTATATCAGGAAAAGGGGCGGCAGGGAAAACGACATTGCTAAAAGCAATAATAAATAACATGCCGGAATTGGACAGAGTACTGATATGTGAAAAGGATGCAGAGATATTCCCTGAGAAACCCAATTGCATAGAGCAAAGAGTAAAAAAAGAAGGTGAAGGTGGAAGAACAGTAACGCTAAGAGACTTGATCAAGGACGGTTTAACCATGAGTCTTGATACTTATGTGATAGGCGAGAGTGTAGAAGCCGAAACATGGGAAGGGATAAGAGCTGCGTTAAGTGGCCATAGATTTTTAACAACTACACATTCACGCAAGGCCTACGATTGCTTAGAAAGATTATTGACATTAAGCAAAATGGCAAACATTGGAGAAAGTGAAGACACCGTAAAAGACATAATAGGTAGAAGTATTGACTGCATAATTCACATGGAGAAATTCAAAATCGTAAACATAGTTGAGATTCTAGGCTATGATAAAGCGAAAGATGATTTTATATACAATGAATTATATAAATACGATAAAACAAAACACTTAAAAACAAATAATTTCCGGGAACGCCTAAATGATAAACTTGGGGGCGAAGAGATATGAGAGAAATAATATTTTATATAGTATCTGCACTTTTAGTAATATCAACAGTAGTTTTATCTTTCCTCATTGCGGAGCAAATTGTGTATAAAAAAATCATACATATAAAACTAACTAATATGAACAAAAAGTTAGAAGAAAGATTAATAGAAAATGAAATCAAAAAATACACAACCAAGCTTGATACAAAAAAAGGATTTATAGAACGAATAGAAATAAATTTAATACACCGTACAAACGTAAACAAGAAATTTAGATATATACAAATAAACGCATATATACTACTTATTTTCATGTTAATAATATTCTTACTCTCTATAAAACCTGCATATCGCATGGTAAATTGGTTGCCAACATCAATAATAATAAGTGCAATAATATCAATGATCCCCGTAGTTATTTTAGATATGATAGGCAAAATAAACTCGCAAAAGACTGCACAACAATTAGCTGGCTTTATAACAATATTAAACAGATGGTGTTCTGTAAAGGATGATATATTTTACGCATTTGAAAAATCAGTAGAATCTTTAGATTATCCTCTGAGAACATATATAGCTGAAATGGTTATACAAATAAAAAGTGGAATAGATCCTGAGATAGCATTAGATATTTTACAAATCAAGGTGAACAACGAACAATTTTCAGAGTTCGTTATAAATATAAAACAAAACATTAAGTCCAGGGGAGATACTAAAAAACTTTTAACTAATATGGAGTCGCAGTTCTATAAAATAAAAAATGAAATGGATAGACGTAAAATTTCAACTTTAACAGATAGAGTTGTAATTTATATAATAATGGGCCTGGTATTTGTTGTAGCAACAGCTATATTAAAATACAGTTTGGAAGGCAGAGCATATTATCTATATACTGAACAAGGGAGAATATTATTAGCAATATTTTCGTTAGTGTATGCAGTAGGCATATACCTTACTATGAAAATTACACAGTTTAGATATTAAAAATTAATGTAACATAAAATAATTATTAGCAGAAAGGAGGACGGGCGTTTCCTCTCATGACTGAAGTCACAAGTCTCCACGCCTGAATTTATGAATGAAATAATTAATCTGGCAAAAAGCAATATTGTTTTCAGTATAATAATGCTAATTTTAAACGGCATAATTATATCAAATTTGCTACTAAAACTTAAATTAAAACGGGGGAGGTATAGCCGGGAAGCAAAAGGAAGCAGGACTAGCGAAAAAGCATTGTTTTTAAAGATAAGGCGAAAAGCAACACTGGAACTGGAGAAAGTAAGTGGAGGTGATAAAGAAAGAGATATATATACTAAAGCCAAGGAAAAGGTAAAAAAAGCAGGATATAAAAACAAGCACGCAGCATTAATATATCTTGCCTGCAAATACATTGTACCGTTATTAATATTTCTAATAGCTATGCTAACAAATTATAGAAAAAATATCTTAGGACCTATAATAGCAGCGACAGCCTGCTATGTAACAACGGAATTAGTGATTTATCAAAATAAAATAGAAATAAACAAGAAGTTTCAAAGACATGTATACAAAATATATAAATTCTTACATAACCAAATATCATCAGGTGTTACGATACCAGAAGCTATAAAAATAGTATATCAAATAATGGACGATGAAGGAATAAAAATGAGCCTCATAAGGATGGCAGCAACCTATGAACTAACAACTGATATAGACCTTGCAATACAAGAAATATCTAACGAGTACGATAATCTGGAAGCAGATACATTAGTAATAGCTATAAAACAAGGAGTAGCCACAGGAGGTGAGGGCAATCTATTAGAACAGCAAGAAGAATTGATGTTCAATAAGTATATGAACTATATCCAGGCAGAAACAGATAGACGTACATATATTGGCATAGCAGCAGCATTATCTTTTGCATTTATAATTGTTCTCATGGTAACAATGCCAATGATAATGGAAGCATTGTCCGGTATAGAAGAAATGTTTAGTTTTTAGGCAAATAAAATTATTAATACAGAAACGGAGTTTTATTAATATGAAAAACATTAAAGAAAAATTAATAGTAACAGAATTAAAAATGAGAAGCAATTTGATGACAAGTAAAGAAAAAGCAAAAACAGCATTAAAAGACAACAAAGGAAGTGCAGTAAGCTATATTCTCATCCTTGTAGCAGGGGTAATAATAACAGTGGTAGTAATGTACCCAGCTTTAGATACCTTGTACGAAAGCATAGCAGGTCATTTACAGGATTGGTGGAGCAGAGTAACAACCAAAGTATTCATAGATACGATTTAATGGTTTCTAAGGCCAGAGAAGTTTTTTGTAATTCGGACTTCTCTGGCTAACTGTTCTCTATATATGCTCATGGAGGTCGATATGGACAACATAATAATCTTTTCTATAATCACAGTAGTAATAATAAGCCTTATCGTTGGTATTGTATGGATGTTCGTACCTATGTCAAAGAAAAATGCAATGGATATAGAATGCAGAAAGACACTATTAAAAATGGAGAACGATAACGGGTTAACAATTACAGAAGAAATCAATCTTCAAAATAAGTTAACAAGCTTAGGTTTTAAAGAAATAACTATAACCGGCACACCAACTTTTACTAAGAAAAAAGGTGAGGAATTAAACTTAAAAGTAGAAGTGAAATACGATTATAGAAGCTTTAAATCAATGTTTACGACAGAAAAGACTACCAGTACGATGGTATATGACAGGACAATAACATCAAGGCAGGTTGTGAAATGATAGAAGTAAAGGACATGATTAAAAACAATAAAGGTAGTGCAACGGCCCACGTAATAGCTTTACTAGGGTTAATAATATTTATTATATTACCTTTATTTGCCGTAGTCATGGAAAGATATATATTATATAACAAAGTAAACATAATAAAGGATGCCGTAGATGTAGCGAATTTAGCCTCATATAATGCTATATCTACTGAAGATGCTGCAAAAAATGACGCTGCAATAAGACTAAATTCTGAAATTACAATTTATAAAAATATTTTAGCAAAAAACCTAAAATTAAAAGCAGATATGACACCTGAAGGAAATAGCATTGCTGAAGGAGAAGTAGTGATAGACGAATTAAAGGCATATCTGCATATAAATACAACCTTCCCTATAACATGCTCGCAAGGCAATAGTATTACAAGGCCAACGATGCACTCAGTTATAAAAGTTCCTATAAAACCGATGCTGTTTAGAAGGGTAATCCTGTCTGCAATAGGCAAAGATGTTATATACATCAAGGTGCATGTAGATACAGAACTGCCAATAAACAACTAATATTATAGACAAATAATAAAAATCTTTAGTGAGGAAGCCTATGAAAAGGACTAAATTAATAATAATAACGGTAATATTGTCAGTGGTACTGCTTGCAGTACAAACATATATAGTAAAAACAGGTTCTGAGTACGAAGCAAAGGTCAAAGTAGTTTTTGCAAAGGAATATATACCGGCGAACACAGAAATAACCGAAGACATGCTTGAGATGAGAGAAGTAAATATAGGGCTTGCGCATTTAAAATCAGTAACCAATGCAGGTAAATTAATTGGGAAAAAAACAAAAATGGACATAGAAGCAAAGGAAATGATATTGGAAAGCAAAATATATAAGGAGAACGAGTTAATGGAAAAAATAGCAGTTAAAAATGATAATAACAGACTATTCACATTAGAACTTAAAGGCGATCAGGCTAACGGATGGTGGATAGAAGCTGATCAGTATGTAGATATATTATTTGTACCTACTCAAAAACCTGAAGAAAGAAAAGTAGAACGCATGGAAAAAATAAGAGTAGCTGCACTTATATCCCAAGAAGGAAAACTCATAAAAAATAATATTGATAGAAATGTTATTCCTAAGTATATATGCCTTGAGGTAGATACTAAACAGGATGAATTACTAGCTTTCGCTAAAGGTAATGGAAGGATTGAATTATCGGTTATCCCGAGTAGAGAATAAATTAAAGGCATGATATGTATTTTATAACATTACAAATAAAAGGGGGCAATAAGCGTATGAATAAGAAAATTAAACTTGCGGTTATATTATGTTTAATAACAACTCTACTATTTGCCAATATAGTACCAGTTTATGCTGATAGCGAAGGTACAACAATTATAAACAAAATAACAACTACTTTATCCGACTTAATTAACCCATTATTAGAGAAGTTAGCAAGTTTCAAAATAGAGAGTGTCACTAATGCAGTAAATAAATTCACAGACATGCTAACACATTGGAGCAGGGAATACGTAGGGAAACTTAATTTATTAGAAATAATTGCAGGATACGGAGATGGCAGGTTCGGTCCGGAAGATACCTTAAAAGTAGACGAATTTTTGAAAATGACCTTGCGTGCAATGGGCCATAAGGTAGAGGAAGGAATAGACTATTGGGCAGAGCCTTACATAAAGCTGGCTAAGGAAGAAAAAATCATAGACGAAAAGGAATTTACCGATTACAGAAGACCAATTTTAAGGCAAGAAGCAGCAAGAATAATCGTAAAGGCAGCGTTAAAAACCGAAGAAGCACCCATACCCAATCATACAAGTTACGCTAAATTAAGAATACCTGATTATTACGATATAGGCGATGACTATAAACAGCATGTGCTATATTCCTACTCAATGGGCTTTATAACAGGCATTAGCGATGGAAGTTTCCTGCCTAAAAAGACGCTTACCAGGGGCGAAGGAAGTGCCATTGTAATGAGGTACCTAGATAAAGGCTTGAGAAAGCCAATGAAGCCCAAGGATGAAGAAATTGCAGTCATAACAGATACATATACTGGTGTAACTTATGAGATATATCCACCATCTAAACCGGAAGTAATTGACGTAATAAAAGTAATGAGGGATAGCATGGGGAAAAGCAAAGGCTTTCCGGATATCGGATATAATGCCACAGATGAATTAGTATTTTTAAGTTTTTATAAAAGCAAAGAAGCCTATGAAGAAAGTAGCATATTTATTGATAGTGGTATAATGATATATATGCCTGAATGGTATTTAAACGGTTATAGCATTACAATACATGAGCCGGAAGCAGTAAAGGAATTACACAGAGATGTATATATTGAATTATTCAACCATCTTTTTGAAAAGGAAGCAGATAAGGTAATAAAAGATTTTGACTATTGTATAGAATTAGGTATTAAGGGTGGAGAACTTAAAAAACAATATAAGGCAAATAATAGGAGTGTATATTTTACAAAATTTGAAGGCGATAAAAGCACAGGATTATATGTAGGGTTTAAAGAAACTAATAACTAATCAATTAAATATTTTCCAATGTATCTTAGAAAATAAAACAGGTGAAAAAATATGAAGAATACTAGAAAAATAAGCTTAATATTAATAATATCAATAATATTATCATTATTTGTTATACCCAACATATCATTATTGACCGTAGATGCAGCCTCAGATAGTGAAAAATACTATGAACAAGGATATTACCCCATATTCTACAGCGAAAGCAATAAAGCTACTTTTGATAGTTTAAAGGATATTTTACCCGCAGGAACTCCTTCTACAATAACCAAGGATGGTAATGTTTATCCCTTTAACTACAGGTTATGGTTTGCTAAAAACGTTGTAGTGTATGGAGATTATTCTACCGTCAACTCAAGACCGAATGACTTTAAGGCTGAAACCGACAGTCCTCATGGAACAGGCTACTATAGTAAAAGTGGTGTAAGGGGAGAGTACCGTTATCATGGTTACGATAGAGTAGGAAACAAGTATAATAATACCTGGTGGACCTTAGATGTGGTTACAGGTTCAAGCATAAACGACAATTATTGGTTATACAGACCATGGGATTATCCAAACAAGATAGAAAAAAACATAAGTCTGTATAACGCAGCTGCAGAAAGATATAAAACACCCGAAGATATAAACACCCGAGACTGGATAAACCGGCCCATCGAAAAGGATGGCGATCTTCTAACCTTTGCTAACGCAGAAATATCAAGTGAAAGGGAGGCCTATCGGTATATACATATAATGTCTCCGCCTACCATAAACTATCCCGGTGAAGGCAAGGCATGGTTCAAGTATAACAACGATCTCCTGTACCGTACTTTCACCATAGACAAGTTGGATCATGTAGACAAGCTTATGACCGATGTAGTAACTTCCGTAAAGATATTGACATCTGAAAACCGGTTTACAATACTAGATTTTGGTCCCGAAAATACGCCCGAATACCTTGATAGAGAAATAGAGGTAGAAGTAGAAGTAGCAGGCGTACTGCTGGATGAAGAATATTATAGAGACCCTGTCAAGAAAACAGCAAGGTACACAAGGGAG
>Ga0116195_1000751_pt1 | contig 23835 bp, 25 predicted proteins | sample AD_SCU002_MetaG_FD_89881 | JGI IMG/M metagenome (GOLD analysis project Ga0116195, IMG submission 89881) | Active sludge microbial communities of municipal wastewater-treating anaerobic digesters from China - AD_SCU002_MetaG | ecosystem: Engineered > Bioreactor > Anaerobic > Digestate | place...
CGAATACCCCTGGCTCAAGATTGAGATAAGGGATGCAAACGATCCAAACAGGGTGGTTGAGGAGATCCGCTACTCAAAGGGCGAACTTCTCTCGAGCATCTACGTTGATAACAATGCCACGGAGGATGATGAAGCAAGAAAGGCAGAGATACTAACCATCCGGGAAGGGTATGACGACTACTACTTCATAATCCGCTCGGAGTCGCTGAAGACCCTCGATATCAGGATCCTCGTCCCCGAGAAGTACCTGGTCTAGGCGGGAGCGACCTCTCCTCCTCCTTCCTCTGCTGCACGGAGTACTTCCTCGTAGTCCCCGATCGCGGCAATGTACTCCCGCCACGCCTCATCGGCACGGGCGAGGTTCTGTTCTGCGGCGGCGTAATCGCGCATATCGTAGGCAGTCGCCGCAGATAGCCAGAAGGTGAACGCACGGTTGAGGTTGTCGAGCGCCCGCAGGTAGGCGGCCTGCGCCTCGAAATAGGCTTCCGGGACGGTATCGGCCGCGATGATCTGGCGGTGGTAGGCTGTCACCGCCCTCCCGTAGTCCGCGATGGCCGCAAACTCCCGCACGTAGGCATCGCATTCGGCAAGCGAGAGATCGTCTGTAGGGGTGCTCATGTGCTTGATGATCTTCGCAGAGACCTGGCCGAGATCGGCCTCAGACGCCGCGATGTGGTCGCGGAACACCTCGACCTGCCTCTCTTCGGTGTAATTCACAAACAGCGTCCAGCCTAAAACCAGCAGCAGCATCACGGCAATCACAACCCCGACAGCAAGGAGCGCCTTCTTCCGGTCAGCGGCGATCTTCGGGATCTTCATGCGGGGGGGCGCAGGTAGAGCCAGGTCCATTCTGCCTCACGCTCCCCCTGATGCCGCCGGTAGCCGGGCCTGGCGGATGCGGTACTCCTCCGGCAGGGGGAGATAGCGGAGCGGGATGATCTCGGGAGTCTCCGATCTCACGCTCGGGATAGGGATATCCCGGGTATTACCGATCGGATAGGGTCTCCCGATGACCGCCGTGGTGTATTCCGAGACATTCTCCCACTCAAAATCCGTCCCCTCAACGTAGTAGTAATGCTTCCCCTCATACTCAAAGTACCTCGGCGAGTAAGCCGCGTAGTAGGGGTTGAACTCGTTCATCCGGATACCGAGGGCCATATGATCGGAGTATCTCAGCAGAACCGTATCGTAGCCCAGGGCGTCGAGGAGCCCTCCCATCAGTATGGCCGCGTCCTCGCAGTCCCCTCTCCCATCGACAAGCATCTCAGCGGGGTATTTGGGATACTCAACACCGCCCTTTACGTATATGGCATGCGGCGGGAGGGTGCCCTCGATGTAGCAGGCCGTGTTGTCGTCCGTATCGTAGGGGATCTGCTGGACAAAGAAGACAAGGTTCATCAGCCGCAGGTAGGCCTCCTCCGGATTTCCGGTCGGTGGCACGATACGCCGGGCAAGGTCCTCCAGGATCGGTCTGTCAGCGTCGGCCAGGGCATACCTCCCCCAGATGTGATAATCACTGAGCCGCGGCGTCTCCCGCTGTTCCTGGAACAGCGCCTCCGGGATCCTGACCGCCGTCGTATGGACTCCGCCATCGATCGCCGTCCACCTAAAATTCCGCGTGTAAGCCGGACCGTCACCCGGATACGGTGTCGGTGTCGCTGCCGGTTCAGGAGGGGCATAGACCGGCAGGTTTCGAACCGCCACCGGTTCGGAACCAGCGGTGAGCGGTTCGCCGAGTAGCGCGGGTTTCACTACAAACGCGACGACCAGGATTATGATCGCACCCGCAAGAACCGGGACAATGTCCTTCCACTCCATATCCCAGACCCCGGACAGGCGGCCCTCCGGTAGTGATTGTTTATAGCCGGGGTGTAGAAAACGTTAACCCCGGCAGGGCCGAGGCATTGACCATCCGAATGGTTCGACGCTGTTGTAGATCCGGGAGGCAACGCACCCGCCTGATCCCCACGATATCTCTTTGAATGGCCCTCTTTCACGTGCATCCCGATGGCGAAGACGCTTTCTCTGCCGCTGTGCGCCGCCGACTCCAGATCACTTCTTTTCAGGTGCCGGACCCGGCGGACATACCCCTTCAAGCCCTGCCATCTGCTCCCGCGGCCCGACCGCAAACCTGCAGACGGTGGGGTAGTACCTGGTGACGTACTCCTTGAGCATCCGGAGGGCGCAGTACTGTGGGGCGATGCTCTTCATCGACTCCTTCATCATCTGGACCCACCTGTGCGGCACGTCGTCCATCGTCCGCGAGTAGTAGAGCGGGGCGATCTCGTTCTCGATCAGGTCATAGATCGTCGCCGCATCCTCCCTGTAATCCCCCCGACTCTCAAAAGCCCAGCCGTTCCAGCCGTTGTAGCCCTCGACCCACCAGCCATCCAGAACCGAGAGGTTCAGCACGCCGTTCATCCCCGCCTTCATACCGCTCGTGCCGCACGCCTCCATGGGTGGAATGGGTGTGTTCAACCAGACGTCTACACCGTGAACCAGGTAATGTGCAACCTGCTCGTCGTAATCCTCGACGAACGCTATCCTGCCGCCGAACCGTGGATCCTGGGAATACTGGTAGATCTTCTGGAGGATCTGTTTGCCCTGCTCGTCGGCAGGGTGGGCCTTCCCGGCAAAGATGAACTGCACCGGCCTCCAGCGATTGTTCACGATCCGCTCAAGCCGCTCAGGATCCATGAAGATGAGATCCGCACGTTTGTACTCGGCGAACCGGCGAGCGAACCCGATCGTCAGCGCTGCGGTGTCGAGCATGAGCCCCTCGGCCGTGAGGTTCGCGGGTTCGTCGCGATGGCCCGCCCACTTGAGGCGTTTCCGCTCTCTTATACGGGCAAAGAGTTTCATCTTCAGCCACTGGTGCTCACGCCAGAGGTCATCATCCGGGATCTCGTCTACCACCTCCCAGATGATCGGGTTGTCGTAATTCTCCCGCCAGTCAGGGTAGACTGGATCCACATACTGATCAAATAGCGATTCGATCCGGTGGTTCAGCCAGGTCGGGAGGTGAACGCCGTTCGTGATATAGTCGATCGGCACTTCATCTACCGGCAGATCCGGCCAGAGAGGCTGCCACATCTCCCTTGCAACCTGGCCGTGACGCCTGGAGACGGCGTTGTGGAACCGGCTCATCCGGAGAGCAAACGCCGTCATGTTGAAACCTGCTCCCGGACGGCACGGATCCTCCCCTAACGCCATGAAATCGTTCCAGGATAGTCCGAGCGACTTAGAATAACCGCGGAAATACTTCGCCATCAGATCTTCTGGAAAGACATCGTGGGCAGCGGCGACAGGGGTGTGGGTTGTGAAGAGGGAAGTGCCCCGGACCTGCTCACGCGCCTCTTCAAACGACATCCCCGCTTCGAGCCGCTCCCGGAGCCGCTCGAGGAGGGCGAACGCGGAGTGCCCCTCGTTTAAGTGCATCGCCGAGTACTCCGCGCCAAGCGTGTGAAGAACCTTGCGCCCACCGAGTCCGAGCACCAGCTCCTGCCGGAGGCGTTGCTCCAGATCGCTGGTATAAAGCCTGGATGATATGCTACGGTTCTCAGGCGGGTTCTTATCGATATGGGTGTCGAGGAGGTAGAGAGGGACCCGCCCTACCTGTACCTTCCAGACGGCGACGTAGATCGGCGGATCAACCAGGGGAACCTGCACCACAACCTGCTTGCCGTCGTCGTCAAGCACCCGGAGAACCGGGGCAGCATCACGGTCAAGGACCTCCGCGACGTTCCTCTGCCAGCCGTTCGCCTCGATGTGCTGGTGGAGATACCCTTCGGCGTACATGAACCCTGCGGCGACCGTCGGGACACCAAGGTCGCTCGACGCCTTTATGTGGTCCCCCGCCAGGACGCCGAGCCCTCCCGCATAGAACGGGAGCGACTGATGCAGTCCGAACTCGCTTGAGAAGTAGGCGATCGTGAGTGGCTCCCGCGCCGGGTAGTGCTGCGCAAACCAGCTTGTCCCCGGCGCCATGTAATCCCTAAACCGGTGCATGGTGATATCGTAGCGGCGGATGTATTCAGGGGTCGCCGCCGCCCGTTCTAAGAATCTAGGCGGGGTGTCCAGGAGCATCCTGACGGGGTTGTGACGGCTCATCTTCCATTCCGCCCGGTTCACCATCTTGAAGAGCACACTTGCCGAGGAGTGCCAGCTCCACCAGAGGTTGTAAGCGAGGTCGACAAGACCGAAGATCCGCTCCGGGACGTGAGCGAACCGGTCATAGGGTATCTCCGTCTTCATCTCGTGAGGCATTGCGTGTTGCACCACATAAGGTCTTCTGTCGGGAGGGGCCAGCGCGTCCGGATAAAGAGCCTGTAAAAACCCTCTGCTTATGACATGCCTGGCACGAGTGGCCCCATCAGATGGTAAGGGTACGGGAAGTGATTATAGATACCTCCAGCCGACACTCTTTAACTGAATGGTCAGGTGGTGCACAAATTGGGCGTGCGGCATATGATCGAGGCAGAGAACCTCACCAAGGATTACGGCAACGTCGTCGCTGTGAACAGTGTCTCGCTCTCCGTTGAGGAAGGGGAACTCTTCGGGCTTCTCGGGCCGAACGGCTCGGGGAAGACAACGATGATCCGGATGCTCACCGGGCAGGTAAGGCCGACGTCCGGTTCGGCCAGGGTTATGGGGATAGATGTGACGAAAGACCCGATCGGGGTCAGGAGACTGGTTGGGATCATCCCGGAGCAGGAGACACCGCCAAGTTTCCTCACCGCGGAGGAGTACCTCCATTTTGTGGCCCGCATCCGCAACCTGGATTCGATCGAGGAGAGGTGTGATCACTGGTTTGACCTGCTGGAGTTCGGGGACAAGCGGGACGTCCTGTGCAAGGACCTATCCCGGGGAACCCGGCAGAAACTGATGTTTGCGCAGGCCTTCCTCCACGAACCTCCGCTCGCCCTCATCGACGAACCTCTGATCAACCTTGACCCGATCATGCAGAGGACGGTAAAGGATTTCCTGCAGCGTTACGTCAGGAACGGCGGGACGATCTTCTTCTCCACCCACATCCTCGAGATCGCCGAAGAGATCTGTGACCGGGTCGGGATCATACACAACGGCAGGCTCCTCCACACCGGTCGTGTCGACGAAATCACGGCATCGGGCGGCAGGAGCCTGGAAGATTTCTTCCTCGAACTGGTTCTGGGTGGTGCCGGTGCCTGAACTCTTTGTCGCGATGATGAAGGAAGAGTGGCGGATCCACTCGACGATATTCGGGAACCTGGGGTTTGCGCTCTTTCCGGCGGTGATTGCGGTCTTTGCATTCCTGGGATCGCTCACCCTCCCGATCTTTGCAGACGTTCTCCCATATGACGTTGCCGCGCTCCTTGCGCACATCATCTTCCTGCTCATGGGCGTGATGGTGGGTTCGTTCGGCCTCATGGGCCGGGAGGTCATGAACCGCAGGTTCGGGCAGGCCAGTCTGGTCGCCTACGCGTCCCGGAGCCTGCCGGTCTCGGAGAGACGGATATTCGCCGCTTTCCTGGCAAAAGACACGTTATACTACATCCTGCTCTATGTCCTTCCGTTCTCGATCGGGTTCGCCGCAGCGACACCGTTCATCTCGCTCGACCCGGGCTACGCTCTCCTGGCATTTATATCGCTCACGCTCGCCTTCCTCCTCGGTCTTGCCCTCGTCTGCTTCCTCTCGACGCTCTACGCACACTCTGTTGCGCTTCTGGCCGGAACGGTGGCGGTGCTCGCCGTCGTCGGGTTGGCGGCCTCGCGGTTCGGGGTGCCCCTCCTCCCGCCATACGCCTTCTTCCTCGACCCGGCGCCGGAACCGCTCCTCCTATCTCTGATCCTCATCCTGATTCCGGCAGCAGTATCGGTGCTCTTTGTCACTGTGGAATATCCTGACCGGACAAAACGTTTCAGAAACCGGTTCAAGCCCATGGCCGAACACCTAAACGGCCTGGGAAGCGCGCACTTCATCGCAAAGGACGCCCTCGACCTCATCAGGAGCGAGGGGGGCGTCGGGAAGGTGATCTTCTCGTTCCTCCTCCCGCTCGCCCTGATCTGGGTCTGCCTCCAGGTCCTGATCCGGTTCATTCCGGGGATCGATCCCCTGGTGGTCTTTGCCGTCCTGCTCGGGGTGTTATCGGCCACAATATACAACTGGCTGACCGAGTTTGACTCTTTCACGTCCTACGCCTTCCTGCCGGTGGAGGTCAGCGAGGTGATCGATGCGAAACTGAAGGCCTACGCCCTTGCAAACCTGCTCCCGCTCGCGGTGCTCGTGATAGCAGCGGCGACAACGGAATGGACGGTGGCGTTCTTCCCGGCCCTTGCCGCCTTCGTCTCGATCTCGGCGTACACCCTGGCGGTGACGGTCTACCTCTGTGGACTCCACCCGAACGTGATGCTCTACTCTGCGGGGGTCTTTCTTCGATACATACTCGCTATAAGCCCGGCACTTCTGCTCCTGATCTTCGCCTCGATCCTCGACGCTTCATACGCGTTTGCAGCCCTCATCCTCATCCCGGCGGCGGCGCTCCTCCTCTCCAGAGCGCGGAAGAAGTGGCAGACATGGAATATGCCGGGAACCTGATAGTTTTTCAGCCGGGCACGGTGGATCTGCCGATCTCAGGGGTGGGTTATCCTCCTTGAGGGCGTCACCAGCTGACCCCGGCATCGCGGATCGCACGTGCGAAACACCCCAAAAGATCCTGGATCTCACCAGCGCCTGGCTCTCAAGACCATGCTTTCGGAGGAGAGCGAGGAGCACATGTCCGGGTCGACCGACCTCGCCACCGTTATCTTGAACACCTCAACACCCCCACACCCGCAGTGGTGGGCGGACTTCCGGTATGCATCCCGATGACCCGCAAGAACGGGACCAGGGTCATCCAGCCCTTCGACGGCGCAGAGGTGGGCATAGAACCGCGAGCGCCGGACCCTGATCACGGCGGTGCCCAGCGGTCGCGTTCTGGCCCCCCTCCTGTATACTCATCCCAGTGCGCCTCCATAAACCCCCGGATCCCGCGACCGGGCTTATATGGTGGGTATATCCTCCGATATGCCTCCTCGGCCTCGGCCAGGCTCCCGCGGGGCAGGACATCGGTGTATGCCGCCAGGTAGAGGAGCCCGATCGCCGCCGAGCGGGATACCCCGAACCCGCAGTGGACCAGCACCGGCCGCCCTTTATGAAGGCAACGGTGTATAAAATCCAGCGCGGCATCGATCGCCTCTTTCGGTATATCGGCGGGATCCCGGGAGTCGACCAGGTTGAGCATAAGGCGGTTTCCCCGCCGGGCAACCAGGTGTTCCGGGTGGTCTGCCGGCACCGTGCCGAGCGGGGAGTATGTGACCGCCAGGCAGTGGTATGGATTCCGGCAGGCATGCACCACGCACCACGTATCATGGGCCTCCACCACAACCTCATAATCCTCCTGCGACCCGATGTATAGATTGGGGTAGATCTCGATCATTCTTCTCACCCGGACTCTCAGAGGGCCTCAAGCGCGTATAACGCCGCACCAAAGAGCGGTGCTTTACCGTCGAGTGAGGAGACTGCCAGCCGGGGAAGGGTCAGGTAGCGGTCGATGAACGGCTCCATGTACCTGATAACGATATCGCCGTGATAGCGCGCAAGCGGGCCGTCAAACACGATTATCTCAGGGTTGTAGGCTACGATAACCCCTGAGACCCCACGGGCGTTTACCTTCCCGAGCGCCTCCACGAAGGCAAGGGCAACCGCGTCCTCCTCCCTGGCCGCCTCGAAGATCGCTTGCGTCGAGCAGGTGTCGAAACTCACCTGCCGGAGACCCGCCGCCTCCTGCCAGGCCGCAAAGAAGGTGGGGATGTTCTTTGCGGAGGCGTAAGCCTCCCAGTGGCCGGCAAACCCGCACCCGCAGATGAGGTTGCAGCGTGTATCAACGGGTATGTGCCCGATCTCGCCGGCGTTCCCGTCCTTCCCGAGGAGGAGAGAGCCGTTCACCACAGCACCGCCACCTATGCCGGTCGAGAGTGTGATGTAGACAGCGTTCTCGGAACCGCGGGCGGCACCGATCCAGCGTTCGCCCAGGACACCGGCCCGGGCATCGTTGATGAGGGAGACAGGCCGCCCGAACCGCTTCCTCAGCGGCTCGACGATCTCGACGAGAGGGAAGGCGATGTTCGGCGAGTTTATGACACACCCGCGACCCAGGTCCAGCGGGCCTACCGACGCAACACCTATGGCCAGAGCATCCTTCCCCTCCGGCAACGCGAGGAGAGTCTCAACCCGCGCCATGATCGCATCGGTGATCATCTCACCTGAACGCCCGGCTCCCGGCGTCGGAACTGTTTCGTGGGCGAGAATATTCGCATCGGAATCCACCAGGGCAGCGCGCAGGTTGGTTCCGCCGAGGTCAACGGCAATCACGGTCGTCACGGGGGCATTCAACTCCTCTCGGTGAGTGTGCTACTCTTCTCGGAATATGCGAACAACCGGCATAAACCTTACTTCTGGCCCGCTGAATATGATTTGAGGCGTTCGAGACGGCCCGGCAGCGGCGGGGGGGTGGGATGGATACCCTTTCCGTCAGGCTCTTAACCCTGCAAAGAGACCATTCGAGATGGAGATACCCAATGGCACGAAGAGACGTAACACTGGATGAGGCAAGGGAGATGGGGGAGAAACTCGGCATCACGTGGGATGAGTTCGATCTCGAGGAGTTCCGGCGGGGAATGGTAGTCGAACTCGAGCACGGGCTTCGGGATCCGGTGACAAACGTCACCGATGACGACCTCCTCATGACAGCAAAGATCGCGCTTGCGCACTTAAACGAGTTCCCGGACTACTATGAGAGACTCGAGGAGATGGAGGAAGAGGCAAAGGCCTACTGGGCTGAGAGAGGGGCAAAACATTAGATCGGGAGAGAGACCCCGGATGCGCAACATCTATCAGCCTTTCACCTGTAAGAACTAAACCATGGATCGGGGCTCGAAGACGGATTGGATCAGGATACGGCAGCGGCGGGTAATCGACGGGCAGGACTACTACGCCGACAGGCTCTACGAGACCCAGCAGGCCGCATGGACCTACGCCAGACAACTGGAGACGCGGGGCGCTACAGACGTCCGCGTCCTCAGAACCGCCACCGAGGGTGGTTACCACGGTTACGCCGCGTTCGTTAAAAGGGACCGATAAACAACCTGTGTTCCACCCGGCAAAAGATCGGGTTGAAGAGAGATGGATGTATTTTGAGTCACGGGTGAAAGAGCGAGGGGTGAACCCCCAGTCCACATTCCCCCACACTCTCTCGAACGGCAGTGTAATACATCTTCAGGATGGCAGAAGTGCATTGCTCGAACCGGGAGGTTAAAGGTTCCAGCCATCCATTAGCGCCGCGTGGTGGGGGTGGTGATCTCCGGGCAGGCTGATGAGAGATGGCGGAAAGTTTATAGTCCGGATCATTGACGTTGATTTGGTGGTTTATCCCATCTTCCTCCTTGCGAACCAGCAACCTTTATTAATTCTTGTTCTGTATTCCCTCTTGCATGATCAAAGTCGCTATCAACGGTTACGGCACCATCGGCAAACGGGTCGCCGATGCAGTCGCCGCGCAGCCCGATATGGAGGTTATCGGGGTATCTAAGACCAGCGTATCCGCCGAGGCATACATTGCAAAAGAGAGGGGTTATCCCCTCTACATCGCAGACATCAGCAGAAGACCGGCATTCGAGAAGGCCGGGCTTGAGGTTGCCGGCGATGTCGAGACCATGATCAGGGCCGCCGATATCGTCGTGGATGCCACACCCGGAGGGGTAGGAGAGAAGAATCGGCCGATCTATGAACGTCTCGGTAAAAAAGCAATCTTCCAGGGCGGCGAGGAGCACGAGGTTGCCGGCTTCTCCTTCAACGCCCACGCAAATTACCGCGAGGCTGAAGGAAAACAGTTCGCGCGGGTTGTCTCGTGCAACTCCACCGGACTCATACGGCTCATCCACGCCCTGGATCAGGCCTTCGGAGTCGAGCGGGTCATGGCGGTGATGGTTCGGAGAGCTGCGGACCCCGACGATATTAAAAGGGGACCGGTCGATGCCATTGTCCTCAACCCGGCCACCATCCCAAGCCATCACGGGCCCGATGTCCAGACCGTCCTACCGCACATCGATATAGTCACACTGGCGATGATCGTCCCCACGACGTTTATGCACATGCACACAGTACAGATGAGACTGAAATCCAAGACCACGCGCGAAGAGGTGCTGAAGGTCTTTGAGAGGCACAACCGGATCGGGCTCATCCGCAAGGCAACCGGGATCGTAAGCAACGCCCAGCTCCGTGAGTATACCCAGGACATCGGCCGGCCGAGAACCGACCTCTGGGAGAACGGCGTCTTTGAAGAGTCGGTTGCCGTCCTGAACGGGAAGGATTTCTACTGCTTCCAGGCGATCCACCAGGAGGCCGATGTCATCCCCGAAAACATCGATTGCATCCGCGCGATGCTCGGAACGGTGAAGGATCCGGAAGAGTCCATCCGGATGACCAACGAAGCGCTCGGTCTCGTTCCCATAGGCTGAACGAGAGGACAGGGGGAGGAAGAAGGATTAACTCCCCGACAGACCAATCTTTTCTAATGGATCCATACAAACTGGCGACCCGTAATACTGTTGAGGTTGTAACCGGGGAGGAACTTCGGGCGCTCCTCGACCGCCCTGTCAGGCGGGTCTACACCGGCTACGAGCCGAGCGGGGAGATTCACCTCGGCCACATGGTGACGGTGAACAAACTGATGGACCTGCAGCAGGCGGGGTTCGAGGTGACCGTGCTTATCGCCGACCTCCATGCGTTCCTGAACCGCAAGGGGACGATGGAGGAGATCCGGGAGATAGCCGAGTACAACCGCCGATGTTTTGAGGGGCTCGGGCTTTCAGGCGCAAGATACGTCCTGGGCTCGGAGGTGCAGTTAACATCGGACTACGAACTTGCCGTCCTCGAACTCTCCCAGAGAGTCACCCTCAACCGCGCAAAGAGGAGCATGGACGAGGTCGGGCGGCAGATGGAGAACCCGATGGTCTCCCAGATGATATACCCCATCATGCAGATGGTCGATATAGCGACGCTGGAGGTGGACGCCGCTGTGGGCGGGATCGACCAGCGGAAGATCCATATGCTCGCGCGGGAGCACCTCCCCTCGATCGGGTATCCGGCACCAGTATGTATCCATACACCGATCATAAACGGCCTTGATGGTAAGAAGATGTCATCCTCAGCCGGGAACGTGATATCGGTCGCCGATTCTGATGAGGAGATCCAGCGAAAGATTAAGAGAGCGTTCTGCCCGCCGGAGATCGAGAACAATCCGGTGCTTGAGATCCTGCGCTACCACGTCTTCCCGCGGAGCGGAAAGATCACCATCCACCGGCCCGCGAAGTTCGGCGGTGATCGGGAATTTGATACCTACGAAGACCTCGAACGCGCCTACGCCGCCGGGGAGATCCATCCAATGGACCTTAAGACAGCCACCGCCAGCCATCTCATAGAGATCCTCGCCCCAGTGCACGATTACGTCTTCAGCAGGTGATTCGGCCGTGAGCCGCAACGAAGAGTATGAACGGTTCGACCGCGAGATCGCAGAGATGGGAGTCAAAATAAAAGACGCAGACTCGCTGAAGGTACGGGACGATGTCTTCGACGAGGTCACCCTGATCGCGCTCTACAAACTCGTCCACAGGAAACTGATCTCGACCATCGGCGGGCCGATCAGCACCGGAAAGGAGGCAAACGTCTTCTACGGTGAACGCGACGGGCAGGGGATAGCGATCAAGATCTACAGGATCCAGACCGCGAACTTCAAGGCGATGACCGATTACCTGGCAGGAGACCGCCGGTTCTCAAGCGTCCGTGGGACGCGCAAGGGTATAATCTTCGCCTGGACGAAGAAGGAGTTCAGCAACCTGGCCAGGGCACACGAGGCCGGGATTCCGACCCCTGAACCGCTGGCGTTCGACCGAAACATACTCCTGATGGAGTTCCTGGGTGAAGACGAGATCCCATACCCGCAACTCCGGAACGCCGAAGTTGAGGATTACGGGGCGGTCTACAACGAGATGCTCGGGTATGTGGATCTACTATACAGGGAGGCCCGCCTGGTTCACGCCGACCTATCCGAATACAATATCCTCTACCACGAGAAACCATACCTGATCGATATGGGGCAGGCGGTAACCCTGGATCACCCGCAGGCACGCGCGTTTCTGACCAGGGACATCAGAAACCTTAATCGCTACTTCTCCCGCTACTGCGATGTGCAGGATGAACAGGAGATCATCACGGCAATCACCGGTGCAGCGAAGACCAAAGAGCAGGGGGACTGACACCAACCATGACAAAAAGGGATACAAAAGTTTCAACATCAAGGATCGGCGCACTCATCGGTAAAAGCGGGTCCACGAAACGCGAGATCGAGGAGAAGACCGGAGTGACTCTCCAGATCGACAGCGAGGAAGGGTTGGTTAGTATCGAGGGGGATGACCCGGTCGGGGTCATGACGGCAGCAAACGTCGTATCCGCGATCGGCAGGGGGTTCTCACCGGAGCGTGCATTCCGGCTCCTTGATGAAGAGGATATGATCCTTGATGTCATAGATCTCGCCGACCTTGTCGGGACAACCCGGCACCTCGAACGGCTCAGGGGCAGGATTATAGGGAAATCCGGCACATCTCGTGCCCAGATCGAAGATATGACCGGAACAGAGATCTCGGTCTACGGGAAGACCGTAGCGATCATCGGCCTCCCGGAGCAGGTCGAGATCGCGAGGAAAGCAGTGGAGATGTTGATCCAGGGCGTGCCCCACGAGAATGTCTACGCTTTCCTCGACCGGAAGAAGAAGGAAGCCAGACAGACGATGCTGGATTATTACTCATGATGCGGGTAAGTCAAGCCGACTCCCCGCTCATGGCCGCAACGATGCGTGAAGTTATGCTGTTTGCAGTGGAAATGAGGGGGTACATATGGAGATAGCGGACCTCCCTCTCCCACCGGGTCTTGCAGCCAGATACATTGAGAGCGGGATCACAAAACTTTACCCTCCGCAGGAGGCCTGCGTCGAAGCAGGGCTTTTTTCGGGCAAAAACCTCCTCATCGCCATTCCCACGGCGAGCGGGAAAACCCTGGTAGCCGAGATGGCGATGCACCACCAGGTGGCAAATGGCGGTAAATGCCTCTACATAGTTCCACTCCGCGCTCTGGCAAGCGAGAAGTTCGAGGAGTTCTCGGGCAAAGGGCTCCAGGTCGGTATCGCCACCGGAGACTTCGACCGGCGGGACGAGTACCTGGGGCGAAACGATATCATAGTTGCAACAAGCGAGAAGGTCGACTCACTCCTGCGTAACCGGACGCCCTGGCTCTCGGATATCAGCCTCCTGGTTCTCGATGAGGTTCACCTGATCGATGACCCCTCCAGGGGAGCGACGCTTGAGATGGTGATTACAAAACTCAGGCACAAAAATCCGGGCATGCAGATCATCGCCCTCTCAGCCACCATCGGCAACCCGGAGGGTCTCGCCGGGTGGCTGGACGCCGAACTCATCGAGAGCGACTGGCGGCCGGTCGACCTCCGGGAGGGGGTCTTCTTTCTCGACTCAATCCAGTTCGCCGACAGCATCCGCCGAATCGACCGCCGAAGCAGATACGAAGACCTGGACCTCGTCCTCGACACGATCGAGGAGGGAGGGCAGTGCCTGGTCTTTGTCAGTTCCCGCAAGAACGCCGAGGCGTTTGCAAAACGCGCTGCATCAGGACTGAAACTTGCCAACCCGATCCTTGCTGGATATGCAGATAAGATCCGCTCGAATGCCGCGACCGATATGGGAAAGACCCTGGCTGCCTGCGTTGCAGCGGGTGCAGCATTCCATCATGCAGGGCTCGCGCGGGAGGAGCGCCAGATTGTCGAGCAGGGGTTCAGGGAGGGGTATATCAGGGTGATCGCCTCAACGCCGACGCTCGCCGCCGGGCTTAATCTCCCCGCGCGGCGGGTTATCGTCCGCGACTACATGCGGTTCAACGCCGGGGAGGGGATGGTCCCCATCCCTGTCCGGGAGTATCGGCAGATGGCCGGACGGGCCGGGCGGCCACACCTCGACCCATATGGCGAGGCTGTCCTTATCGCGAAGTCTGAAGAGACCGTCAACGAGCTCTTTGACTGCTACATTGAGGCTCCCCCGGAGGACGTCCGGAGCCGCTGCGCCAACGAGGCTGTCCTCTGCACCCACATACTCTCACTGATCGCGACAGGTTTTGCACGCGAGCGTGACGAGGTCATGGGTTTCATGGACGGGACTTTCTACGCACACCAGGGCGAGAATCCCCTTGCATTAAAGAGGGTCATCGACCGGGTGCTCGACTTCCTGCTGGAAGTCGAGATGATCACCGATGTTGGAGGATGGCTCGATACCACCGACTACGGTTCTCTCGTCTCCCGTCTCTACATCGACCCGAGGAGCGCTGAGTTGATCGTGACGGCGATGGCCGGCCAGAAGGAATACAGCGATGTCGGGCTTCTTCACCTCCTCTGCTCGACACCAGATATGCCTACACTTTATGTCAGGCGAAACGACCTCTACCTCCTCAATCAATTTCTGACCGAACATCTGGACGAACTCTGGTTGGAGATCCCATGGGACGCGGGGGAAGAATTCGACCGCAGTCTCAAGACAGCGCTCCTCCTCGCCGATTGGGTCAACGAGACGGGGGAGGATACGATCTGCGAACGCTATAACGTCGGCCCCGGCGACATCCACGGGATGGTGGAGAGCGTGGTCTGGCTAGTCCACGCAAGCCGACGCCTTGCAGCGCTCTTTGCCCCGCACCTTGTGCAGCCGATCGAGGAGCTGGAACTCCGGGTCAGGCACGGCGTCAGAAAGGAACTCATCTCGCTCATCAGCCTCCGCGGCATCGGCCGGGTCCGTGCCCGCCGACTCTTCAACAACGGTATCGACTCGATCGAGGCGCTCCGCGCGGCCGGGCCGGAGAAGATTGCAAAGATCCTGGGTAAAGGGATCACCGCCCAGATATTCGAGCAACTTGAAGGTCTGCGTGACGAGATTGAGGAGCCCACCCGGACACAATCGACCCTTTCCTGGTTTGGGTGACCAATAGATGACAGGGATGAGATACCAGATCTACCGCGCAGTCTTCACGGTCGAAGACAAAACCAGATTCTTAAACGATCTCCGGAGGATCGCCGACGACTACATGACACATATCATCCTCCTCGATGCCAACCACGTTGCAGGCCGGGAACATGTGGCGGCGGCGCTCCGACACGCCTGGAGGTCATGGGAGAGCGGTGAGCCAATAGCAAACTCGTTTGAGATGGAGGTGCTACTTTACGCCGCGGGGACACGGCAGTGCCATCTGGCCGGATCCTTTGGCATACATCCGGGGGAGAACCAGGCCTACATCGTCATCTGCCCCCCAATCCCAGGCGCCCAGGAACGGCTTGCAGATCTTGTAGAATTCGTTGACTCCGATCGGGAGGAGGAGGTAGAGATCAAACCCGCGAAGCGGAAGGTTCTTGCAGAGTTTTTTGGGATCACCCCCGAGGAGGTTGCGGTGGTAGGCGAGGATCGGTTCCGTGAGCTCGTGCTCGAGCGGGTGGCCCTCCTCGATGTCTACCGCTGAGTGCCAGCCGAGGCATGGGTGAGGATATGCTGGATCTCGGGGAGGATGATCTCACGTGCGGCGAGCGTCACGGCTTTCGTCGACCCGGGGATGCAGAAGACCGCACGGCCGTTGACAACCCCGGCAACTGCACGCGAGAGGATCGCGGCCGTCCCGATCTCCTCGTAACTTTTCAGCCTGAAAAGTTCCCCGAAACCGTCGATTATCTTCTCAAGCAGCGGCACGACCGCCTCGATGGTCACATCGCTGGGTGTGAGCCCTGTTCCGCCGGTGACGATTACACAGTTTGCACAGGAAACTGCCTTGCAGACCTCTGCGCGGATCCGTTCCTGGTCATCCGGTATCACGGTGTAATAGGCCACCTCTATGCCCGCACTGGCAAGGAGATCAAGGAGGCTTTTTCCACTGGTATCGGTCTCGGGATTCCGGGTCGAAGAGACGGTTATAACAGCGCCGATTACGGTGAGTGATTTATGGTGACTATCATCCATGGGGACTCCCCGATATGATGTAGCGCGGATTTTACTTCTTTCTTTCTCCAGAAGTTAAGAATAATTGAGAGCATACGACCCCTGACCCCTTCGCTTCGACTGGAACGGGGGTAACCAACCAGCAGTCAGACAGGAGAACAGTGTGCTCCAGGATCTGTGATCATGGTGAAGGAGGATCTCAACTCTGTGATTAGCAGGACGCGAACATAGTGGGGATCTACCTGTTACCATTTGAGCGTATAAAAAAACTTCTATTATCCGCACAGTTTTATTCTATGTCCTCCTTTTTACCTCTTTTCAAATGGATATTTTTTTATAGTTTCAGTTTCATAGATGAAAATGACTATCGTCATCATGTTTTATGAACGATACAATAGGTTGTATCGTCATCACGCTCCACTGGAAACAAAGGGGTGTGCCCCCCCGATCTTTTCGCCTGCTTCTTTCAAGTTTGCCTGCAGCCAGATTTTATTAGACCCTCCATGGTTCCACTGGAAACGAAGGGGTTATCTATCCACAGAACGATCGTATTAAGAGTTCTCAACACGAAAACTCCCTCCCTTGCAAACCTCCCGGTGACAGAATGTCGGACGATAAAACAGGTTCTTTTGGCTTATTTAAGAAATACCTGGCCAATAAACGTATATTTAAGAATAGGGAGGTCCTGCGTCATAACTACCGCCCACAGTTTCTACCTCACCGGAAACCCCAGATCGATGAACTTGCGTCTATCCTCGCACCAGCTCTCACAAATGAGACCCCTTCAAATATCCTCATCTACGGGAAGACTGGAACAGGGAAGACAGCTTCTGTCCGGTATGTGGGAGCAGAACTCGAGAATGCCAGCGCGCTTGCCGGGACGAAGTGCAGGGTTGTTCACCTCAATTGCGAGGTGATCGACACCCAGTACCGAGTCCTTGCACAGATTGCAAACAGCCTTGATGACCTTGATGCACACCCGAGCGACAGCGCCAGAAACCTCATCCCCATGACGGGGTGGCCGACCGACCAGGTCTATACCGAACTCAAAAAGCAACTTGAGAGCGGCGGCGGGGTTGTGGTGATAGTCCTTGACGAGATCGATAAACTCGTCAAAAAGAGTGGTGATGACACCCTGTACAATCTTACCCGAATCAACTCTGACCTCCGACTTGCAAAAGTCAGCATCATCGGGATCTCAAACGACTTGCGGTTCACCGATTTTCTCGACCCCCGTGTCCTGTCGTCCCTCTCTGAAGAGGAGATCGTCTTCCCCCCATACAATGCCCCGCAACTCTGCGATATCCTCCAGCAGAGGGCGGATTTGGCTTTCATCGACGGCGTGCTTGACGGCGCGGTCATCCCTCTCTGCGCGGCGCTTGCTGCACAGGAGCACGGTGATGCCCGGCGGGCGCTGGACCTCCTCCGGGTCTCGGGTGAACTTGCAGACCGCGAGAACGCAGAGTGCGTGACCGAGAAGCATGTCAGGATGGCCCAGGAGAAGATTGAGACCGATAGTATGGTTGAGTGTATCTCCACACTTCCGACACAGAGTAAGGCGGTTCTCTACGCGATGCTGATCCTGGAGCGGATGGGCAAACGGATCTTTACAAGTGGTGAGGTCACGGTTGTCTACCGTGAGATCGCCCGGATCATCGACCTTGATATCCTTACGCACCGACGGATCACCGATCTCATCTCCGAGCTCAATATGCTTGGGGTCATCAACACCAGGGTGGTCTCACGTGGGCGTTACGGCCGGACGAAGGAGATGTGGTTCGATGCAGCGGTGAGCAAGATCGATGAGGTTGTTACGCGTGACCCGAGGCTTGATGATGAGAGACTCAAAGAACTCGATATCAATCGGTTGAAAATGATGTTCAGGTGAAACCCATGGACGAAAATGATCGTATCCTCCTTCACCTCCTGGAGGAGAACTGTCGCACCCCGTTAAGTGAACTTGCGGTGCTGGCTGAGATGAGCGAACAGGATGTTAAAGACCGGATCAGTCGGCTGGAAGCCACAGGCGTCATCCGGCATTATGGGGCGGTCGTTGACTGGGAAAGGGCAGGCGATGGGCAGGTCACCTCGGTGATCGAACTGAAGGTGTCGCCCGAGCGGGACTTTGGCTACGACAGGATTGCCGAGCGGATCGCGCGATTCCCCCAGGTCCGTTCGCTCAGGTTGATGACCGGTGCATACGATCTCCAGCTCCTGGTAACGGGATCGAGCATGCATGAGATCGCGCGGTTTGTGGCCGAGCAGATCGCCCCGATGGACAGGATCCGGGAGACTGCGACGCACATCATTATGAAGACCTACAAGGAGAACGGCACAACCTTCGTCGAACGCGACGAGGTCGAGCGCCTGCCCTACTCTTTCTGAGGTGATGAGCGTTGCGGAGTTTCATCTCGGAGCGGGCCAGCGCCATACCGCCGTCGGGTATACGTAAGTTCTTTGACATCGCTCAGACGATGGATGATGTCATATCTCTGGGTGTAGGTGAACCGGACTTTGTGACGCCCTGGTGTATCTGCGAGGCTGCCATCTACTCTATCGAGCAGGGGTCGACCGCCTACACCTCGAACAAGGGGACGCCACAACTCAGGGGTGCCATCAGCCACTACCTGGATACCAGATTCGGTACCGCCTACGATCCGGAGGAAGAGATCATCGTGACCTGCGGCGTCTCGGAGGCGGCTGATATTGCCATCCGGGCTGTCGTTGATCCCGGCGATGAGGTGCTTGTCGCCGAACCCTGTTACGTCTCCTATATCCCCTGTGTCACGCTTGCCGGCGGGACGCCGGTGCCTGTTCCGTGCCGGGCAGAGGATGAGTTCCGGCTGGCGGCCGATGCGCTTGCAGAGAAGATCACGCCACGGACGAAGATCCTGATCGCAAACTTCCCTAACAACCCGACCGGTGGGGTGATGGGGGAATCGGACTGGCGGGCCATCGCCGATCTCCTGGTTGACCATGACCTGCTCCTGATCAGCGACGAGGTCTACGCCGAGTTAACCTATGAAGGCGATCACTTCTCACCTGCGAGGATCCCGGAGATCCGCGACCGGACGATCACCCTGAATGGTTTCTCAAAGGCTTTTGCCATGACAGGGTGGAGGATCGGTTACCTCTGCGCCCCGCAGGGGATCACAGCGGCGGCGTTGAAGATCCACCAGTATGTCGCGCTCTGCGCTCCTGTCATGGGGCAGATCGCGGCCTATGAGGCGCTCAGGATCGGGGAGGAGGAGAAGGATGCAATGGTCAGGGAGTATCGTCTCAGGCGCAACCTCTTTGTTGACGGGCTGAACAAACTCGGTCTCTCCTGCCACCTCCCGAAGGGTGCATTCTATGCCTTCCCCTCGGTGGAGAGCACTGGTATGAGCGATACGGAGTTTGCAGAGGCGCTTCTGCGTGAGCAGCATGTGGCTGTAGTTCCCGGAAGCGTTCTCGGCCCTTCCGGTGCCGGGCACGTGCGGTGCGCCTACGCGGTCTCACGCGATGACCTCAAGGAGGCTCTTTCCAGGATGGGAGCCTTCCTCGAATCACATAAATTATCGGAACAGGTCTCCCAAAATTAAAATCGAAACCAATTTAAGAGAGATCCCCGTACCTGCAATCGTCTATCTGCTGTCCGACGGAGGAATGACTCCCGGAGAACCCCTTTATTTCCACTGGAGATGTGGATTTATTCCTGGATCCCGGCCGGTGGGGATCGCGCTGCGGTCTTGCCCGAAGTATGCCTTCAGGTTGGAAGACCGCGGATAGAACTCCGATCTTTCATCTGTCTACCAGGCGGGTGATCTTGCTGTAATTCAGTCTCCTCTTCGGAGATGGAGATCCCTGTCTGCGCTCGGCGCCGGGCGCAGGGAGGAGATCTCCAGTGGAAACGAAAGCGTCATGGCGGCGCAGGCCTCCTGCGGTGGGAGGGAAAAAGTTATCGTTTGATCCCCTTTCCGGCAGAAAAGGCTTTTCCAAGCGTTTTCCCATGCCCATAGTACTCCTGCCTCATAGAGTCGTAGGCAATGGGTCGGATCTTATCGAGATCGGGTCTGCCATCATCCCCAACGACACCCTCGTCCATTTTCACGTCCAGGATCTCGCCGATGAACTGGGTGTGCACGCCGATCTCGATCGTCTGGAGGAGGCGACATTCCAGGACGACCGGGAACTCCCCCACGTAGGGGGCGTTCACCAGGTCACCTTTAACCGGTGTGAGGCCTGTAACGGCAAACTTGTCCTCGTCCCGGCCGGAGACGATACCGAAATAATCGGTCTCCCTGATGTAGTTGACGGATGGGATACTGATCGTGAACTCGCGCTGCTCGACCAGGTTTGTGTAGGTCTGCCTGGTCTTCTGAACCGAGACCGCCGCCGCTGGCGGACGCGATGAGCAGATCCCTCCCCAGGCCGCGACCATGGCATCCGGCCGGCCGCTGGCATCGTAGGTTCCGATCACCAGTACCGGATGAGGGTAGAGGACCGTCCGTGGGCCGATTGACTGTTTCTTCATGGGAATACGGTTCGTCTCCCGACCCGGATAAAACTTTTCGAACCCGGCGAGGCGTGTCCTGCTGGTGAACGGTCTCGTCTCACGCGCTACCCACCACTCCTTTCTTCTGTTGCTGCACCGAGCGGAAGAGGAAAAACCCTACGATCATAAACGTTGCTATAGGCGAGAGCCAGGCGGGGATACGGAACCCGAAACTGTCCGCGAGCATGATCGTCCCCAGCACCAGGATAGAATACATCGCCCCGTTTTTGAGGTAACAGAATTTCCTGATCTGGTCGACGCCCCTGACGGTAAGTTCCCTTACTACGAATGCCCCGACACCGTTTCCTATCAGGATAAGAGGGACAGAGAGGGTGAAAGCAAACGCCCCGATGACTCCATCGATCGAGAACGTTGCATCAAGTACCTCGAGGTAGGCAAGTTTAGAAACATCAGACATGCCTGACCCCATCATACGGGCCTCCTGCACCTCGGCGTTCTTTCGGAAACCGTGGACGATGAAGAAGACGGTGGAACCGAGCACGGCTGCGAAGCCCATCATGGTGTTGATCTGGAGGGCAAACCAGACTATAACAGAAAGCAGGATCGAGGCGATGGCGTAGAACCAGACGGCCTGCCTGGAGAAGAAACGCTCGCTCCTGAGGTAGCAGTTCTTCTCCTCCGCAAAGAGCCAGTGAAAGAAGAGGAGAATGAGGAACATCCCACCAAATATCAGGAGGATCGGGGCGGACTCTTCGACCGCGGCCACTACGGCGGGATCGCTCGAGAAGGTTGCGAGCAGCGCTTCAATGGGCCCAAGCGAGGGTGTCGTCATCCAGACAATCAACCACGGCAACAACCCGCGGACAACAAAGACAGCAATGATCAGACCCCAGACAAGAAACCACCTGCGTGCCCTTTGGCTCATCGTTGCGAGGACGTCGGCGTTTATGATTGCGTTATCTACGCTTGAGACCGTCTCGAAGACGATGAGGCCTGCAATGGTAAGGATTATCAGCAGCCAGTCCATTATGCGGCTGTAGAGTCTGCTGCTGATTGTATATTAAAGATGGGATAAGACGCGTATACGGCTAATGTCGAAGCAGAGTTGCCTGTGGGAGGCGGTTAGGGGCGAAGGCCATGGTCCTGGAGAACAGTGGATCTGCGGGGCCGTTCAGTTGATGGGCGGTGCGGCGACTCAAAGGAGGGACCCGCGCGAGAGGCTGGCCGCCATCCCGCTTGAAGATCATTTTCCTGTATCCCCCTCAGCAAGCCACCTGCTCTTCGGCAAAGGCTATGGCCTCGCCGACCTGTTTTATCGACCCGCGAATTGCCATGACCATCTCATCCCAGGTCGAGCCTGCTTTGATCTCAACCTCACGGTCAAGCGCATACACCCGGAATAGGTAGGCCTCCGGTTTACCGGCGTCTGGCGCGGGCCCCCGGTAACCGATAGTGCCAAAATCGTTCTCGCCCTGAACAGCATGAAGCGGTGAGTCCACCTCACCGCCGGGAGGGAACCCTTCCGGGATCTGCGGGACCGCAGGGAGGTTCCAGGTGACCCATGCCACCCGTGAGGCACCATCCTCCGGGCATGCCATCACCATGATCGCAAGCGACCTGATCTCCGGGAGGAGCCCCTCAACCCGGATCGGCGGTGAACGGTTTGCCCCTCTGCTGGTGTATTCCTCGGGAAAATCCTCAAAATCCAGTTTCACAATCAGTTTCTCCATAATATCCGGCTCCGTTGATACTCTTTCTGGAAGCAGGAGATAAAAAAGGTTCGTAACACTTCATCTTGAGCAGTGGCGGCGGTCTCGCCGAATCCGGGGACGTGCCCGCGCATTGAGTTGATGGTGTCTTGCTTCAGAGCGCCTGCAGGCAGATTCGAGCATCCCGTCAACCTTAGACCTTTGGGAGGTAGCGATGAATCTCGCCACGCAGCAGGCAGGGGCCGCGCAGGCCGATGGTCCCATAATCGTTTGAGAACCTCATGTCTTTCTGGAGCGGTGGAGACGATACCAATAACTTCCGGGAGATCGATGATCAACCGGAAGATGACGAAAAAGGGTGACAGACTGGAGGATACGGCCATGACCCCGGGGGCGGATGCGCTGATAGTCTACACCGACGGCGCTTCCAGGGGGAACCCCGGAGATGCCGCGTGGGCTTACGTGATCGTGCGTGGCGGTTCCGTCGTGGCCTGGCGTTCGGGCTACCTGGGTAAGACGACCAACAACGTTGCCGAGTACCATGCCATCATCAACGCTCTTCGCACCGCCCGGGAGTTCACCACCGGCAGCGTCGTGGTAAGGTCGGACTCGGAACTTGTCGTCCGCCAGGTCACCGGACGCTACCGCATCAGAAAGGAGCACCTTGCCGGTCTTGCAGAAGAGGTGTGGCGGCTGATGCGGGATTTCACCGAGGTCCAGTTCGAGAGCGTCCCGCGTGAACATCCCTGCATTCAGGTCGTGGACCGTCTCTGCAACGAGACTCTCGATGCAAGGCCGCAGGTAAAGGAGTGAGCGCGGCATGGAAAGGATCGAGTGCATCCCGATAGGGATCGTCCGCTCTCCCTACAGGAATTCGGGCGATGCCCCCCGGCAGGGACGGCTGGCGGATACCGTCGCGGAGATCCACGTCCATGACGCCTGCGCCCCCGGTCTTGAAGGATCGAGCGCAGCAGCCATCTCATAATCCTCTACTGGCTCGACCGCGCGGAGCGTGGGCAACTCTACGCAAAGCCCCCTGGAGAGTCCCGGGAACGGGGGGTCTTCTCCACCCGCTCGCCAGCCAGGCCAAACCCTATCGGTTTCGGGGTTGTCGACCTGATCGGGAGGGAAGGAAACGTCCTCCGGGTCAGGGGGCTCGACGCCCTGGATGGGACGCCGGTGCTCGATATCAAGCCTTACTCCCCCGAGATTGACTGTGTCCCGGAGGCAACGGGCGGGTGGCGCATCAAAAAGTAGGCCCGGTCAGGGGATGGCCACCCCGTCCTCCCCTATGCCGAGTTCGCGGAGTTTCTCGGGCGTGGGACGCCCCTCCCCGTCCCATCCCCTGACCTGGTAATACTCATCCAGGAGTGGCTCGCGTTCCCAGACCCGGCCGCTCGGAGCGCCTTCGGTGAGCGGCTCCCTGAGAAGCCTTGGCGGTAGCGTATCGTCCTCCCGGCTGCACCCTGCTTTCAGGTTGAAGATCTTTTGCATGTTCCAGATCCGTTCGCCTATCCGGAGCAC
>Ga0116195_1000752_pt1 | contig 23810 bp, 19 predicted proteins | sample AD_SCU002_MetaG_FD_89881 | JGI IMG/M metagenome (GOLD analysis project Ga0116195, IMG submission 89881) | Active sludge microbial communities of municipal wastewater-treating anaerobic digesters from China - AD_SCU002_MetaG | ecosystem: Engineered > Bioreactor > Anaerobic > Digestate | place...
TCGCGGATCAAGAGAAAGTCCTCCATTGTTAGCATTGCCACTACCCTCAAGCACGTGCCTGAAGGTTAGCAGGTGAGCACTTTTAGCCCGCCGAAAGTGAGCACTTTTACACCGCCAGTGACAGAACAGGAATGTCATAAAGTAACTCAATCTGATCACTTCAAAACCTGCGGATCTAACCTTAGATTCCAGATCTCTGGATGAATAGCGCCTCTTATGACCTGCGTGATCATCTGCGTATGACCAGAGCATTCCGCATGCAGGAACGGTCAGGAAGAGGAGGCCACCGGGTTTCAACCCAGCATACATGTTGTCAAGTGCCAGCCCGTCATCGTCGAGATGCTCTAATACGTCAAACGCACAGTACGCATCGTACTCTTCTGAGAATATAGGGTCGTAGAGATTGAATTGGTAATATGCTTCCCCTGCATTTCTTTCCTTACAGTATTGGAGCCCTTCAAGGTACAAGTCCCCGCACTCTACATGATATCCGATCTTTTTCAGGTATCTGGATACAAAACCTGTGCCACACCCCACTTCTATAAGGCGTGAGTGTGCAGTAAGGTGGTTCTGAACCATCTCTCCGATAATGAGGTTTCTCACCCTAAACCAGAAATTGTTTTCTTCGGTTTTGTAGAGATTTTCAAAGGCACCTTTCGGGAAGTGAATTTCATCATTATCTCTGGTTGCTGAGAATCTCAAAATGCCTTCATGATCTGATTGATACACATTACAATTTGGGCAGAAGTAGCCAGAAGAATCTTGATAAAGCGGATTATGGCATTCGACACATCTGATCATTATTGTTTGTCCTTGGCTAGAAATATAGGTCTGATCTCTCCTAAAAATTTTCCCATCTGACCCAGGCCATGCCACGATGAAATGTGCCCTTCATCTCCTGACAATACATTCTATTTTGAAGACAATTCCCTCGGTTTTTCCGATCTGGAGCGGCTAAGGAGCATAAAGGACAGCAATATCCTCTATAATAACTACAGAAACAGGCCTCATTTAGCATCATGGCAGGTTGAATACAATAACGCCAAAGACAATGAGACCGATTGCCACCACCTTGTCTCTGCTCACCTCTTCCCTGAGAAAAACTGCTGACAGCCCCAGCACTATGATGAAGTTCAGGGCAGTCAGGGAGTAGAAGACCTTGAGCGGCAGATCCCGCAGGGCATATACGGAGAGTATGGTCACCAGAAGTATCAAACCATAGGCAGTTATCGTAGGGAGATTCAGGTAGGAATCAAAGAACCTGTTACTCCTGGCACCGGAATCAGCCCCAACCTTGAGGAGTGTCTGTGAGAGGCCTGTCAGTATGACAGCGCAGATTGTGAGGAAGAGCGCGACGATCATAAATGCACATCTCCAGGAGTTTTCGATCTTTCTCTTTCCTGAGAGAGCACTGTGATTCCGATAGATATCAGGCACAGACCCGCAATATTTGTTATAGTAATTCCTTCGCCAAATAAAACCGCTGAAAACAGCAAGATCACGAAGTTCACGAGGCTCATGAAGGGATATGCAAATGAGAGAGAGTAGTGCATAAGTGCCTGCTGCCAGACAAGAGCCTGGAAAAACAAACACGCCAGTGAAACAATATAAAAACCATTTGCAATTATTGCAAATAGTGTTGCGTCAGAAGTCGTTATTGCGGCGAATTTTCCAGATATGCCACCAATAGATTGGAAAAGAATAGCAAAAATAATATATGAAAAATTAGGTATGTATTTCATATCACAACCCCATTTTGTCAATGACATATTGTTGACCATAGGACACTTCTGTTAAAATCCGGCGAAGATATTCTCCAATGATCGCGATAGAGAATAAGATCAGCCCCCCGAGGAATGTGAGGGCGACCATTGTAGAAGTCCATCCCATGAGACCATATGTTGGATCAACCATGTATTGTCCGAGGATGTATGTGCCATAACAAAAACTGATGAAACTGACAATCACACCAAAAACACCTACAAATAGTAGGGGTAAAACGGAATAATTGATGATAAGATTGAGTGAGAGGGTAAGGTACTTCCCAATATTATAGTTTGATTTTCCGACCATTCGGGGATGATGAGCCACTTCAGCATTTACGATCTTATTGGCCGGAACGCTATTCCTTACGAGTGCAGGCAAAAAAACATAGGACGATTTGATGTGGATCATGTTTTTTACGACATCGGACGTGAATATGGCGAAACTGGAAATAAAAACGGTATTTGGGATATCGAGAATCCAGTGAACAAATGTTTGGAACCGCTTGCTAAAGAAATTTTCAATCCGACTGTGTTGTTTAATTTTATATCGTCCATACACCACTGGGTATCCTTCCTGCATCTTATCGATCAACTTCGGAATTTCCTCAGGAGGATTCTGGAGATCGTCGTCCATAGTGATGATATTATCCCCCCGGGCATAATTGAGTCCGCAGAGAATAGCATTGTGCTGGCCAAAATTTTTCTGAAGATGGATAATTTTAACGTCACTGTTTTTCTGATGAATACTCTCTAAAATCTGCCAGCTATTGTCTGAACTGCAATCATCTATGAGAATTATTTCATATTCACCAGGTATTTTTGAGAATGTCGCTGAAAGCCTATCGGTTAACTCGACCAGGGTTTTCTCACTGTTGTAAACAGGAACAACTACTGAAAATGTTTGGTTAGCCATCATTACCGCCTTCAGGATTGTCTACAGATATTTGGTAGCGTCTCAAATTATCTGTAATTTCCCTAAACCCTGTTTCCTTGCCTAATCATTCCCCTTGCATGGCCAAAAACCTTCTGCCGTGGATTCACTCCTTGTTAACGTACATCTGGATGGATCCGACTAGCCGAAGGAGAACTTCCTCGTGTGGGAACATCCAACCGCCTTGGTTCTGCGTTTTAACTCTTTATTGACCCGTTCCATCGTGTTAGTGGTTCGAATCCGTTTCCCATGCTGTTTCCGGAATGCTGTATAATTCATGAGCCCCGGGAGGAATCACTCGATGGTGTTAGCGGTTTTCCGGTATCCCTGCGTATTCAGATCATCGGCGAGACCCCAGAGTCTCTTTTCATCACCGTATGCTTCGCGCGGGTGTTCAACAGCCTCCTTCTGGTCTTTCTTGGAAATATTCTTCAGAACCGCCCGCGTACAATGGACCTGGCACATCTGCTAGGATGCACCGAAGGAGGCGGCTGAAGCCAGCTTTTGGATGCCAGTATGACCATCAGAGATGATCGGTCGAACCCCGTTGAGCCCCCGTTCTTTGAGTTCATCGAAAAATCCCGGTTAGAACGTTTTATTCTCGCACACCTGGCTCGTGCGCCCACGAACTCCCGACACATGTCTTCCCACACCACAACAACTACCAGAACTGCCTTGGTAACGTACCGTGCTCCGTCCCTGATTTTGTAGTAGGAAGCATCCACGAAGATATACGGGGTTGCCTATACCTGATCGTCGAGGTCTTTGGCCATCCGGGAAATCGAAACGGGTGAGAGTTAGTCGATCCCCAGATGGGCAACGACTCCTTGATTCGCCTCGTTGAGACACCCTGGAGGTAGGATTCGACAATGGCATTTACCAGAACCTTCTCTACCCGGGCATACCGTCCGAAGATTTGTGTCTCAAATGGAAACTCTCGGAACTAGGGTTTCCAGAGGATTGTCTCTCCATATCGGGTCTTGTGATATCGGTCCTTGTAGCTGTTCCGATGCGCCTTCCGCGCATCAGTTCGTTTATAGATGGTGGCTCCCGCCTGCTGAAGATCCTCCTAGAGCATTGTCTGGTTGAAGAACTAGGTGATGAGAGTCTTCATACCCTTCTCCTGATCGGGAAGGTAATCTTCGATAAACGCGAAGGGTTCCAGGGCCAATTCAATTTTACAAAGTACTCGTTACGCTACCGATCAGGCCTCGGTATATCGATAGGTTCCGATGAAGCAATATAGAGTCAGCATTATCTTATACTCCTGCAAATAATATAATTTATTAGGTAGATGTGGTTCTTATGAAATTGTCCGAGAGAAACGCTACAATCAAGAGGTATTCTAAAAGATTCAAGAAATACGGATACGATCCAAAGACCCTCGGATGGTCAAAGAACAAAGAGAACATTCGCTTTAAGGTTCTGTCTCAAATTGGTCAATTTGAAAATTGTTCAATATTAGATGTAGGTTGCGGATTCGGTGACTTCTTAAAATATTTGAAACAACAGAGTATTAACGTTAACTATACCGGTGTGGATCTAAATGCTGATTTGATAACAATTGCACGGGAACAACATCCTGAAGCGTTTTTTCTTGTAGCGGATTTTGAAGAGGCATATTTTGATCAAAAATATGATTGGGTGATTGCTTCAGGTATTTTTAATCATAAGTTAGAGAATAACTACCAGTTCATTACTAATGTTTTGAATAAGATGTATAATATAAGCATACATGGGTTTGCGGCAGATTTTTTAAACTCGTATGTTGACTTTAGAGAGCCAAATTTGTTTTATGCGGAGCCTGAAGCGGTTTTCAGCATTTGTAAGCAGCTTTCAAGACGTATCCTATTGCGTGCTGACTATATGCCTTTTGAAAATTGCATATACTGCTATAAGAATGATGTAATTAATGAAAGAACAGTTTTTTCAGAATTTGATGAAAAATGAGACCATAATTTATAACTGGGAGGAATTATAGATTAAAGATCTCTTTCGAGTTCAAATATGTCAACATTTTCCAGTCCCCATAAGGGATGTTTTTAAATATTGCCTGCACAACCATAAAATATTGCTTAAGGGTATACGCAGGGAAATCACTTCCATAAATGAAACGTTCATAACCAACTTTTTTACATAGTGGTAATAGATCTTGAATCAGTGAAAATCCAGTAAAATATTCTAAAAAGAATGAGATGTCCACGTAAATATTTTTGTTGGACTTTGCAAGCAACATCGTTTCCATTAGCTCTGGTGCACCACAATGTGCCACAATAAATTTAGTCTTAGGAAATTTTTGAACTAGCGGATGGAGGGCAAACGGCGATAAACTTGGTGAATTTAATCGTGAACCCCACGGAAAAATATCCACTTCTACAGGCATATTATATTGTTCAGCAATTTCCAATGCTCTCTCTACACGTTGATCATCTAATTCGATATTCTGGTACCTTGGATGAATTTTCATTCCAACGCAACATTTATGGGAAAAATAATTTTCAAGATCTTGTTCCCATGTTTGTTGATAAAAATCCGGAGAAACCATCGCAAATATTTTCCCAGAATAATGCTTGCACTCTGCAAGAAGCCATTTATTTGAACATATGTCCGGTAATGCGATTACAATGGATTTTTCAGTACTCGTTTCATGCATTTGGGTTAGGAGTTGATCGACACCACCATGTGAACCGTTTTCATAAATATGAGTATGGGCATCAATTATGTGCATTGTTACCTTCCATTATTGGATGTTAAAGTGTGATTCTCACGTTTAGTTTCTTCAATATCAATTTCTATACTACTCCGAACCGCTTCAGATACCTCTAAAACTTCCTTTCGTGTTTTTCCGGTCACAAGTATAAAGCCGTGGCGTGATCGATCATCGCTAGGTTCAACTAATCTATCGCCCACTATAAAGTCAAGATGAAGTCTCTTTACGCCAGGAATATTCTTGACATGCTTAACGCCTCGAATATCTTTCACAATCCCGGAATTGAATATCAAAAACTCCAGATTTGCAGCATTCGATTCGATATGCGGCATTTCAAAGGGCACACCAAAGAGCTGCATTAACAGTAGTTCATTCACATCTATCCCCGACACAGCAGGGATAATATCAGATGAAATGAAGGTTCCACCTCCACGGGCAGCAATCTCAATTAAGAATGGTAGTCCATCTCTGACTTTATATTCTGCATGAGTGATGCCAAACGGCAAACCAAGTATTGTAATAATTTTTTTATTGACCTGCTCTAAGCGTTCACGCAATCTCTCGTCTATTTCCGGCGGATAAGTGAGTCTATTTGCAACGCAGGAGTTATTCTTAAGATGTCTCTTATCCGAAACCGCCAGACAATACGCACAACTATTGTGCACAAATCCTTCAACGGTGTACTCTGTTCCCCCAATGTATTCCTCCATCATTACTGAATCGTCAAATGATGCCATCTGAGTTAAAGGATAACATTTCTGAAGTTCACTATCATTGTGTACTATATGCACCCCTCGACTAGACTGGTTAGACGGGGGTTTAAGCACAAGCGGATATTCCAAATCTTTCGCGATCTTTCGGGCTTGGTCTAGTGAAGCAACAAGAGAAAATTTTGGAAGCGGGATGTCTGATTCGATCAGAGCTTCTTTCATAAGATATTTATTAGTAAACTTTTGAGCGGTCGCATAACCGATACCCTTTAGTCCCATTTCCTGGCAGACCTTAGCTACAGTGCATATTCCTACATCAGTTTGGTCTGAGGTTACAGCATCGACAACGTACTCACGAGCGACTTTAAGATTCCCCTCAAAATCTTTAATGTCAACCTGAGCAAAGAAATCTGCAACCTTTCGCCCAGGAGGGTCAGGATACATATCTGTGACAACTACTTCAAGCCCCAGACTTTTTGCTTTCAAAATGAGAGGGATTTGAAAAATACCTCCTCCTAAGATTAATATTCTCTTCCCAGTAAAATTACTAAACACCATAGTGTGGATCCTTCCTCAAAAGTTGCTGCGCCTGATTTGTTATAGTATCTGATCTCTTTCACTTCGGTCCAAGTATTTTTTCAGACAAACCGTATCGTAAGTGTTCCATTTCCTGCGATCGATGCAATCAAACCAGATATCCTCCTGCTCTTCAATGAAGTTTAACTTTTCGAGAAATTCATTATTGATGTTATTCGGAGGAATTACTACAACACCACTATCATCGCAAACGGCTATAGATTCGTGATACTTTTCCATCCGATTGTGAATGATCTTGCCATCTAATTTAGTACGGTTCATTGTGTTGTAACACCCAATTGGCGTCACACCATGGAGCCAAATTGGATAATTTTCTTTAATTAGGGTATGAGCATCTCTTAAATGTCCAAGTACCACTATTGCGGCTGCTTGCCGATATAGTAACAAATATTTTGCAACTAATGAACCGAATATTGCCCGTTCGTTACAATCAAATGGCTCAACCAGAACGACTTCACCCTTTTCAATGTTTCGAATTTGATCGTGCATCTCCCAATTGCTCTCATTGTATGCATAAATCCATCTTACAGGACCAACAGCAAATTTTGCTCGATTTAATGGCTTTACGCCCTGTATCGCTCCAGATTTTCCCAAACAATCTGCAACTTCTGTAGTAGATATTCGATTTCTTAATATAAAATCAATAATTTCATCTTTCATAGTTCCATCCATGGGATACACCTCTGAGGAGACAGGCTAACTTTGTGAAGTTCTTTTTGAGAAATGCTGCAAATGGCGGGTCGCTGAGATCCTCATACCGCTGGACATCTTCTACATCTATGCCGATGCCCATCGTCTCAAAATTATTTCCCTCCATGCCCCCCCGATTACCACCAATGCATGATTTATATGCACCACGGGTGAAATTTTATTTGAACTTGTCTCCCGGAGTACGTTAGCAGCTCCAATCACTTAAACCTTTAGAAATCCGTTCCTGTGATGATCGTGAGTAAGAGGTTTATTGGAGTTATCTGAGAGGTTTTTCAGCAAATTCCCCACTCTGGATACTATGAACCGCAATTCATCACCCTTCATCCCCGCATACATTGGTAACCTCAACAACCGCCCGCTCAGGTTCTCGGTCACCGGGAGATCCCCCTCACTGTAGCCGTATCGTTGCCCCATGGGAGCCGAATGAAGGGGGATATAATGAAATACCGCGTGTACGCCCTGTTCCTTCAGGCCTTGCATCGCCCGGTCTCTTGCTTGCTCGTCATGAAAGAGCACATAGAAGAGATGGGCATTATGCTCTGCATAATCGGGTATCACCGGGAGGCGGATAATGTCCGCCTCCTCAAACTCTTTCAGTCTTCTGTAGTAGGTATTCCAGACTGAGAGACGGCTTTTCTGGATCTCATCCAGTTTCTCCAACTGGGCATACAGGAAAGCCGCTAGGATGTCACTCGGGAGGTAACTCGAGCCCGTATCCACCCAGGTGTACTTATCCACTTCACCGCGCCAGAACTTGCTGCGGTTCGTTCCTTTCTCTCTCAGTATCTCAGCACGCTCAAGCATATTCGGGTCATCAGTGTTGACCAGCAGCGCGCCGCCTTCCCCGCAGACATAGTTTTTCGTTTCGTGGAAACTATAACACCCAAAGTCGCCAATCGTCCCCAGGTATCTGCCCCCGTATTTTGCATTGACTCCCTGGGCGGCATCTTCCACAACGGCGAGGCCATGGTTGCCGGCGATCGCCATGATCTCTTCCATTGCGCAGGAAACACCGCCATAGTGAACAGGGTAGATTGCTCTTGTCCTGTCCGTGATCTTCTTTTTGATATCCTCTGGATCTATATTCAGGGTGCCCTTCTCAATCTCGACAAAGACCGGGGTTCCCCCTGCTACGATGATCGCATTCACGGTTGAAGAGAAGGTATAGGAAGGGACGATCACCTCGTCACCGGGTTTGAAGTCCAACAGGAACGATGCAAGTTCAAGGGCACTCGTGCCCGATGTCGTGAGCAGAACTTTCTCTGCACCGAAACGTGACTCCATGAGTTCCTGAGCAAGGTGCGTGTATCGTCCATCGCCACTGATATGCCCCTCTCCCCTGACTGCTGAGTCGATGGCATCCTTGATATAGGACAATTCGTTGCCTGTAAGATAGGGACGGTTAAAAGGTACTTGCATAATATCCACCTAGTTGAATCATATGATCTATAGGAATAGGAAGTCATTTACATGTTGATATGACTCAAAAGTGCGTATACTCATCCATCGCCCTCTACGGTACCATACGTGAGGTTGTGCTGTTTTCGAGATTCGCTCTCGGACGAGCTTATCTTCAACTTGCCATGTGCAGAAGGTTTTGTTCTCCTGATCAGTCAAAGACTCCAAGATCATACATGTAGACTCTGATTACTGCATTATTGCTCCAGGGCTCTCCTCGGCCTCCGGGATAACCCTGTTACGCTCTCATCGATGGCTGCGGCCCCGGACCTCCCCGGTCTCCAACCTCCTTGAGGAGGTAAAGGTGCGTACCCCCAGCCAGAACGACTCCTTCCATACTTTGGTCTCTTCTTGATTAGATCTTCTGAAATCGAAGGACCCGGGTCAATTCATTCTCAGGCAATCTCTTTATACACCTGAAAAGGTAGATATTGCTGTGTTTTCATGCCATATATTTATGTTTAAATTACTCGTGGAGTAAAAGGAGAGGTAACAGATTGGTACCTCCCTTTCCCTTTCGCCCCACTAATTGTCTGTTCACAACGCCTGTTTCCTGAAAATAACCCCATAAGGCGGATAGATCTTTATATTGCAACATATAAATAAACGGTGACGGCATAAAAACGAGACGCGACGCGATCCTTGCATTGATACAGAACAGTCCCGAGGCAATTGTCGCGATCACCCAGAACCTTGAAGAAATGGTGTGATGACTTGAGAAGCAGATTGCTGAAGATCCCCTTATCCGATGTCGGAAATACCGTGAGGAGAGACTCCGGTTCATGACCGATTTCTGGGTACTGTTTACAAACAATCCGGCTGAACGTAGTATCAGGAGGTGAAACGTTCAGCAGAAGATCTCCGGGGCATTCCGGAGCAGTGAAGGAGCATCTAACTTCTGCAGGGTTCGTGAGTATATCTCAACGGTCAAGAAGAATAGAGTGTCTGTACTCATGGCAATCGGAGGAGTTCCCGAGGGAAAACCCTTCATATCCTCTGCAACTTAACTGGACAACTGACCAGTTACAAATTGCGTTGAAATTGGACCGGAGGCGCATATTGGGAATAAATCTAATTACGTGTCTCTGTTCTCAAAATTTCAAGGGGTGAAATGTAACATCGCCAAATCAAAATTGAGGATACCATATTATTATATCATCTGGAGACAAAAAACGATGGATGCAGTAGTTTTACTAAAATTCTGTTGAGCATCACTGTCACTCAAGGACATTTCATAAGGTCAAGCTTGGAGGTATAATCGTGGATTTTAAAAAGATCCTAGATATTTTTAAGAAAAACCGATCAGATTTTTGCGGATATTTAATTTGCGCTGCACTAAGCATATTAGGCCTGATATGGATTCTCCAATTATGGAGGGCAGATATTTGGATCCCTTTTGCTTATGCCGGTGACGCATTAGCAATGAGTTCTTGGGTCAAAGGATTGATCGATAATCCGTGGTGGTATTATAACAGTTATTTAGGTATGCCCTTTGGCCAAGAACATTTTGATTTCCCCTTAACTTCCACCATAGATTTATTGATTCTAAAAACATTTGGACTCGTATTTCAGGATTTCGCTGCGGCATTAAACATCTTCTATATTATTACATTTCCGTTGACAGCAATAACTTCACTATATGTATTCCGCAAACTGGGTGTTGCAACTCCTCTAGGTATCTTTGGTGGTTTATTGTACACTTATATTCCTTATCACTTTTTCAGAGGGCTACCACACATTTTCTTCTCAAGTTATTATTTGCTACCTCTTGTAGTATTAATAATGATTTGGATGTATGAAGACAAGCCGATAATATTTAATTTTAACACCCATTCTATTGAGTTGAGGAACTACTACACGCTATCCAGTGTAGTAATTTGTGGATTATTGGCATTATATAATATTTATTATTGCTTTTTTGCCTGCTTTTTCTTTTTAGTGGTTGGTGTCATAAAATCGATTCAAAGAAGAAGTACGTTGCATCTAGTGACGTCTTTATTACTAATTGGACTTATAGTCTCGCTTCTCATTACAAGTGTGTTCCCGGTTTTATTGTATCAGCACGAACATGGATCAAATAAAGAGGCCGCAATACGATCTCCTGCGGAATCTGAGCTTTATGGGTTAAAAATTACGCAACTCATTATTCCGATTCCTGGTCATAGGATCCCCGAATTTGCAGAGATAAACAGGGGTTACTCGTCATCCGCACCCTTGGTTACAGAAAATTATATGTCAGGTCTTGGGCTAATAGGGGTTGTAGGATTTATTTTTCTAATCTTATGGGTTTTCGTTCGATATAACGGAACTTCATATCCATTTCTATCAGTACTCCAAAGAAAATTGGATTGTTTGTCAACATTGAACCTCTCTGCTGTTTTATTGGCTACTATTGGTGGATTCAGTGCGATCGTTGCGTATGGATTTTTCAATCAAATTCGCGGATATAATCGGATCAGCATATATATTGCATTTTTCGCAATTGCCACTATCGTTTTGCTTCTAGATTTGGTATATAAAAAATACTGTTTTACAAAAAAGAGGAGAATTCTTTTTGTTGGACTACTATGTGTACTATTGATTGGCGGTGTGCTCGATCAGACCAGTCCGGCTTTTGTACCGGATTATGAATCAACACAGCAGCAATATCTAATAGATAAGAACTTTATTGAAAAAATTGAAGGGATAATGCCGAAAAATGCTATGATCTTTCAATTACCATACGTTCCTTACCCCGAACACCCCCCCGTGTACAGAATGACAGATTATGAACATATCAAAGGGTATTTACACTCCCACCAACTTCGCTGGAGTTACGGGGCAATGAAAGGAAGAGAAGCGGCTCAATGGCAAGCAGCAGTCACAAATAAACCTGTTGATGAGATGATATTTCTACTATCTACCGCCGGATTTAATGGCATTTATATAGACAGCTACGGTTATGAAGACGGTGGATCACATTTGATCTCAACTGCCTCAAATATACTTGGAACAAGCCCGATCATAAGCAATAACTCACGACTATACTTCTTTGATATGACAGAGTATAATCAGCAGATGAAAACAAGTAAAATGACCCAACAAGACATTCACCTTGCAATGAATGGTTGGCACGGTCTTGAGAATTGGGCTGAAATACCAACCCAGTGGATGACGGATAAAGCAACACTTCTAATATACTCTAGTACGGATCACAATGTCACCATTAACTTTCAAGTGGTCTCTTTCCACCGCCCGAGAACCCTAAAGATCTACGCAAATGACCAGTTCGTTCAGCAAACAGCAGTCCCCACAAGTTTCGTCAGTGTCTCAATCCCAATCCAACTCCAAAAAGGCGAAAACATCATCCGGCTCCATGTGCCCGAAGGGGCCGAGCGCCCCTGTGACATCCCCGGATCGAGCAGCAAAGATACACGCTGGTTGAGTGTGGCGGTGCAGAACGTCACGCTCGTGGAGGCTGAGTAGAACTCCCAGAATCAATATTTTGAAGGGGAAGCAAAAATTCTACCCACGTTCGGTCGGTCTTCGCTCACACGTAGTATTTTTCATACTCCATCCCAAGGAGCCTGAAGATCTTTCACAACTCCGATATCATGTTCGTGACGATGACCGTCGTCTCTTCTCCTGACTTGAATTTCCGCCCTCTGACTCTTCGGAAGAAGAGCATCCACTTCAGGGTCAGTTTCTGGGCCTGTTTCTTCGCCAGGTGGGTCACTATCTCACCGGCGGACCGCAGTTCCCTGCGTAATCGGAACCTGGTCATCGCATACATTGAACAGACAGAGCACCATGATCATCGTCAGTGCCTAGGACCCAGGGGGTTCTTGAGAAAGAACTCTGTCACCCATAACGATGGGTCTTTGAGGGATCAGGGCCAGCAACGTAACGAAAGGTCTACAAAATTAAATTGGCCCCGAACCCAACCTAGAACATCCAAAGCGAGGGAAGTTATTCTGGTTTGATCCAGAACTCTACAAAAAGCGCAGTGCGGTAGAACAGTTCTTCAGCTGGATCGAGGCGTTTAAGAAGATTGTTCCCCGATACGAGCGATATGAGCGCTCATTAATGGGATTGATCTACTTGGCATGTAGCGTCATGATCGGGAGAATATTGGGATGACCTCGTTATGAATTGGTTCGATCCGTTCCATATTGACTCGTAAACCACAATTTTTCCAATAAACAATAAGCAGTATAACTATTTGCTGCAATAATACATCGTATCCTCTCGTTATTCAATAAACACTGGAGAGCCCCTTCTGCCTCATAAGTAGTCAGGTAATACAGCCCACAATTGTATTTTATACAGAATCGCCTTAACTCATCATTTCCTTCGGGGACAAGCAGTGGAAGCTTATATTTTAGCCCTGCAAACAGAGATTTGCCATCAATAGACTTGTCTACAACCCATAATACGGCACCTGCTTTGATCTGATCGTCCTGAAGCCAGTCAAACATAACGAATCGCCAATCGCCATTTTCAGAACTCTGCGAAAACCTATTAATTGCATCAATACAATCAAGATCGATGTGACTACCATAGCAAAGGACTAAGTTTTGCTTTCCAATCTGCTCAGCACTTGACGAGTTTATGTGATCGTAAAGTTCGAGAATCTTCTTCACTTGATTATCGCTGGTGTTGGCCCTTATTTTTTGATATGCGTTCTCTCCAAAAGATCGGATTTTCTCAGGATTCTGGATGATATCCAACATCTTTCGCGCAAGATCCAGATCATTTCCTGGTTCAAAGAGAAGACCAGTTTCTCCATCCTCTACCAATTCCGGAATCCCGCCACAGTTTGAAGCAATTACAGGGATTTTCGCGGCCATTGCTTCAGTAATAGTGACCGGCTGGTTTTCTGGCCAAATCGAGGGCAAAATTAAAACATCGGTCTGGGCATATGCGTCCTTGATATCTTTTATCTTTCCCCAAAACTTTACAGAACATTCCAACCCCGCACTTTGCACTTTATTCTTGTATTCCGCCAGAAGTTCCCCATCTCCTACAAGATTGAGTATATACCTATCCTTATCGAGATATTGCAATGCCTCAAGCAAAACATGAATCCCTTTATGGGCTCCAAAGTATCCAATAAATGTAAATCTTGTAGAACCAGGACTTTTAATTTTATTGATGCTCGTAAATTTTCGGACATCAATCCCATTCCAGATTACATGAAATTTGTGCGCAGGGAGCCCTGCACATATATAAGCATCAGCAAGGTACCGGCTTGGAGAAATAAATGCGTCAATATCCTGGAGTTGAAGTGCAATGAAATTCTGTCTCATCCGTAGAGGTAAATTGTTGCCATTTTCATCCGAAAAAGAAGGCATACATTCTTCACATCGGGTAAAATCCCGGCAAACTTCACCCCCATGTTTCATAATGGTATTCTTTAAACAGAATCCCCAATGATCATGTAGAGTCATTACGGTCTTTATTCCCTTCTGCTTGGCAATATGGATAAGGCCGACAGAGAGGCCAATGATATTATGGAAGTGTACTATATCGGGTGAAAATTCATCTAAAACTTTCTGAAAGTGCTCTTCCACCCCCTTATGAAGAAAATTAATGCGATCTGAAGGGTAGTCCTCCGACGTCAGACAAACACGATAGACTGTCAAACCCTCGTAAATTCCTCGCCGCATTGAATGCCTATTATGCCAACCCTGGGTGTCTCCAGTAAAGACGACAACGTCATGACCAAGTTCCTTTAAAATTTTGGCCTGCGCATGCGCTATCAACTCTGCCCCCCCGATGAAATTCGGGGGGTACACATTACAGCAGATAACTATCTTTTTCCCCATAGTCTTCTCATTGTCTCACACAAATTCTGCCACCGATGGCAGATATTTTCCCTATTTCCGGCAATTTTTGATAATTTCATGCATCTTGCCCGCTGAAAGATTGATCTGTAGCGGACCCTGACGGATTACGGGCTTAAGGTAAGCCAACCCTAATCCACCCCACATTTCTCCCCTTGAAGGACCACCCGTTTCAACAATTCTTCCCGGGATAAAGTCAAGATCTACCCAATGGACATAGGGAGATCCCTCCCAATTTACCTCTTGCATACCTCTACGACATTCTGGATTGAAACTATCGTGCATAACGATAAAAAGAGGCTTTTTAGGGATATAAGAGAGTACGGACTCAAGATCCTGCTTTATGCCCTCAGCGGAGTGGTCACCATCAATTAGGATGAAATCAACAGGGATCTGCTCACCATCTAATTCTTTCAACAATAGCGGCAGGATAATTTTCGAAGGACCTGTCAGGAAACAGACATTATCAAACTGTCTAAACTTGTTTGGAATACTTGGGTCAATATCTACAGAAAATACCGTATGGGAGTATTGCGATATTAACGAAAGACTTCCACCCATGTAAGTTCCCACCTCTATACTGCACCGGGGTTTATGGCGGGAGAGCAGCGCAGTCACGGCTAACCTTTCAGAATGATTCATTTGCCAATGTTCACATAAACAGCCAGGATAAAGGATATCTTCCCAATTCGGGGGATCAGCCAGCATCGCGGGTTCCTGATGAGATGCTGATGAACCTACTGTTGTAGATTTTGTTGTAGATTCCAATATAAGAACTGATAATAACTCACGGATGTAGTCATCCCAGGATTTTATTTCCCTCGCCATGGCTTCTTGAGACAGTTTGAGATGGAGTTCATTATCAGTGATAAGGCGATATATCGTCTCAGATAAAGAACTAGCGTTTTTAACATCAACAGTCAGGCATCCACCATCTTTAGCGAGTTCTGCCATGACCCCTTTGTTATAACAAATACATGGTTTTCCATGCCAGAGGCTCTCAAGGATTGGCATGCCAAACCCCTCGACTATCGAGGGGTAAACTGTAAATGATGCCTTTCCGTAGAGGCTATGCAACGTGACATCGTCAACAACTCCCAACCATTTGATATGACGATTATTTGCTGAAACCGACCGGACGTAGTCAGCAATGTCAAACGCTCCTGCATATCGGTTGCCTACAAGTGTGAGATTCCAATCAAGATTAGGGTACTTTTCCTGCAGCAACAGGCATGCTTGGACAAGTGTTTTATGGTTTTTCCTGGGTTCTAATGTTGAAACATAGAGGATATCAGCAGATTTTGCTCTGAATTCAGGGATTTCTAGTGTTCGCTCTGCACCGCCAAATTCGCCAGGAAGTGGATTGGATATCACTTTGCAGCCACCAATGCTATTACTTTCCCAAAAATCTGTCAAGCATTGAGCTGAATAATCGGAAATTGGGATTACAACATCACATTCAGCAAGACCCATCATATATTGGCGGTGATTCTGCTTAGTAGTTAGGTCTTTACAGAGACCTGGGTAAAGGACGGGAATAGCGTCATAGAAAATTGCTGCCAAGTTGATGCCTTTATCCCGTGCGTATTGGCGGACAACCCGAGCATGCGTTTCATCGACGGTTTCTGTAAAAAGAAGCCAAAATGTTCCACCTAGTGACGGCAGATATTCATGGAGCGTGACCCTGTGATTATCCGGAGAGAGTTTACTTTCATCAACAGGTAAAGGTCCATTAAATTCTCCTAACTGCCTAAACTCAGATCTATTAGGCAAAAGATAGCACTCAGACGATGAATCCCATACGACGAAAATGGGATCCAGATACTTCTGCAATTCCTTGCATATTCGCCGGGTGACCCGAATGACCCCGGAATTCGCGGGATCCCTGGAAGCGTTTGTTACATCAACTATTACAGTTAGAGACCCTGCTTTATCCTTAACTATACCTTCCTGCAGATCTTTCAGAACGTTATTGTATTCCATAATAACACGGTCCCATCGGAAAGACTCGCGGAACTTCTCTAACAACGCCTCCCGTTTGGAAGCCTCGATATCATGTCTGTTCAAGATCTCAAGCGCTTTAACGACCATGTCGCTCATATCGTTACAGAGATACCAAGGATCGAGAATTACCTCTGGGTGCGCCCCAAGATTAAATGCAAGAACCGGGCGGCCCAACCACTGCATCTCAGCGATGGGGAGGTTAAACCCCTCCCATAAGGAAGGACTGATGCCTAAATCTGCCTGACTCATTACGTACTTTAATTCCGAGTCGTCGGGAAAGCCTATGGGGAATACTGATTTTTGTAGATCATCAGGGATCTCTACGTTAGTAGACTCTGCCAGGATCAGCAAGGCACAATCAGGAACAGCTGTTCTAATTCGTCGCATTACGTCGAACATTGCTTCTGAGTTCTTGTAACAATAAGGCTCCCATCGACCCAGACATAAAATTAATTTTTTCTCCTGAGTCTTTAATGAATCAATTAGAAGTTTTGTATCCCCAGCAGGCTTCTTCAAACAAAGATCCTTTTCACTCCAAAGTGTTGAATCAACGTGATCTGCACCCAATAAAACCGTTTGAACAGGAACTTCGCCTTTTGTGTCTAGTTTAGACTGGGATTGGACAATGTAGTTACTAATGCCTATAACCAGCGAGGCTTCTGGCAGATACTGTTTCCGTAAACTGCGTAACTTCTCCTGGATGATCAAAGATCCCCCGGAAAAACCCTCTAACGGAACTGCACCGCAATCCATGAAGACGACCTCAAGTCCTTTTCCTTTAAAAAACGGAATAGAAGCAAAAAACGGCCAACCTCCAATAAGAGCTACGCTGGGGACCGATGTATTCTCAAAATGTTCGAGAAAAGTGTTCTCGATCCATTTGGTGGTATTTTCATTAGAATTTAAATAATCATCTGCGACATCAGGGATTTCTATTATTTGTGAGGCAAAACTTTCCACGACAACTCGATCGTATCGATTCGCTGTGACCATGATGGAGACAGTATGCCCAAGTTCTTTCAAACCCTTTCCCAATATAATTAGCGCCCTATCGACCCCGAAACGGAATAAAAGCCGTTCATTACATATTAAAACATGCATAATCTCCGTCCCTCCTCAAACACAAATAATATAGCCATTTCTGCCACATTTAGACGCATTGTTTCATTCAGTTCTCCGCAATGTGGTGCAAATTTGTAGAGTTATTTTTTCCCAATTATCGCATAATCCTGAGCTCCATACAGTAATCCGTTTAGGGAGTCAATGTTGTGGTTATAGGACTCAATGAACGCTTTTCTTTCGTCATCTATAACCTCAGTGGGGATCAACTTCTGAAGCGTTATTTCCGCTGGGGCTGGAGATGAGAAACGTGTCTCCGCTTCCCTGAACCCCGCAGCCCCGAAGAGGAACTTCAGCGTCGCCGGGTGAACCGGCCTGACATGGGTCATGTCGATGTAGAAGTTCGCAAACGAGGCAAACGAGAGCGGGTTCACCGTCTCCGCGACGAGATAGTAACCGAACTTCATCTTCCGATGGCAGAGTTCAAGCAGCCGGACAAGGTAGGCGGGCTCAAGATGCTCGACGACCTGGTCGATGAAGATCCCGTCGAGGCTTTCGTCATCGAGGTGCTCGAGGTACGAAACCGCATCGTTCAACTCGACCTCCAGGCCCAGGGAGCGGCAGAACTCCACCATCGTCTCGTCGAGGTCAACACCGCGGGCATCAATCCCCGCATCGCGCATCAGTTCGAGGAATTCCCCGCGGCCGCACCCGATGTCGAGCACGTTGCTGCAGCCCTCGAAATACCGGATGAATGCCCTCTGCCGTTCCTTGATATCCTCCCGGGAGCCCCGGAAGTGGTTCTCAAAGGCGAAGTAGTTCAGGCCGGTGTCAGCCGAGGGGGATAGCGGAAGTTCGGCATCGCCAGATGCGCCCCGATGTGCCCTGCCCTCGAGAGTCTTCGCGAGCCATGCCCGGTTCTTGATATCGGTATCCATCGCGAGGATTGTGGATTGCACCTGCTTTGCGACTTCAGATCGGATCTGCTCTCCTGCCTCTTCGGCAATCTCGGCCTTCATCCGCGCGACCAGTTCCGCAACCTCGCCCCGGATCTGCTCCTCGGCCTCCGAGATTCCGTTCCGGACCTCAATATCCTGCTCCCGGAGCCTTGAGTGCACCTCCCCGAGGGTTGCCTGGATCTGTTTGGTGGTGTCCTCCCGGATCTGCTGCCGGAGGGACTCGATCCCGGAGAACTGCCGGGTCACCTCCCCGAGCACCCGACCGGTGGCCCGGTTGAACTCGGCCTGCTTCCAGATCACCGGGTCCACATAGCGGCGCACCTCGCCGTGGACGAGCTCCCGGCCTTTCACCAGATACTTCCCGACGACGGGACGGTGGGAGGAGATGAAGTAACTCCTGTTCTGGATGTCCCAGTTGCCGGAAAGGTAGGCGAGATCACGGGAGATCTCAGTGCTGCTCCCGGCCGGAGCCTGCGGTACTACGTCCTGATCCGGATCCGGCGGATAGACCCCCGCCTCCTTCCGCCGCCGGATGTTTTCCCGGATCTTTTCCATGATCTTTTCGACGTTGATCTCGTCGTCCTTGATCTCAAACGGGGTATCACTCATAGGTAACCTTCCTCACCACCGCCATATACAGGGAAGATCGAAGATTCCGGCATCCCTCCCTGTCGGGATGACGTCAAACGAATACGCCTTGTCCTGCCAGTCGTAGCGCTCCCCGTTGCGGGTGTGAGCCGCAACCGTCAGCAGGAACCGCCCGGCGAGCATCGGGATCCGATCTATCTGGAGATCTATATGCCCTTCGCCGATAATATACTCGATCAAAACGTCTTTCAACTCAGTATTCGTCCCATAGAGATGCTCCCCGCGCTCGGAATAGAGAGCGACGCCGAAGACCGGATCCGGAACCCGCTCCCGGGCCGAGTAGGAGATCCGGATCGTCATCGGGTCGAAGGCGTTGAACCGGCCGCTCTCCGCGCCGAACTTGTTGAGGAACGTCACGCCCGTGATCTTCACTCTCCCGTTTCCCGAAGATGCCTCTTCGGCGGGAGGGGCTTCTTCGACCGGATCGGCGGCCACTACCGGCGCCTCCGCCACCCTTCCGTAGATATACCGGTCGATCACCTCGTCCGTCTCCCCGAGGGCCACCTGCTCCCCGTGATTCAAAAGGAGCGTCCGGTCGCAGAACCGCCGGACCGAACCGAGGTCGTGGGAGACAAAGACGATCGTGACGCCTTCGTTGCGGTAGCGGTTCAGGACGTCCATGCACTTCTGCTGGAACTCCATGTCGCCGACGGCGAGCACCTCATCCATCAGCAGGATCTCCGGATCGGTCTGGATCGCAGTCGAGAACGCGAGTCGCACCTGCATACCGGAAGAGAAGTTCTTCAGTTTCGCGTCCCGGAACGCCTCCAGCCCGGCAAACGCCAGGATTTCATCGACTTTGCCGTTGATCTCCCGCTTCGAGAGGCCCATGATCGTGGCGTAGGTCCGGATGTTCTCGACCGCCGTGAAGTCGGGGTTGAACCCGACACCGAGCTCGAGGAACGGCGTGAGCCGGCGGCCGACAGTGACCGTCCCCGACGTCGGCCGCATGATCCCGGCGAGGATCTTGAGGAGCGTGCTCTTCCCGCTCCCGTTCTCCCCGATGATCCCGAGCATCTCCCCCTCTTCGACCGAGAAAGTGACATCTCTTAAGGCCTGGAAGGTTTCGTAGTCCGTCGGCCTGAGGAGGCCGGTCAGGGCCTCGAAGACCGTCGTCCGCTTCTCGTGCGGAATGCGAAAGACCTTCTCGACGTGTTCGACATCGATCACACTCATTCACATCTCCTCCGCAAAACGAGGCTCGTAGTGGGCAAAGATAACGTACCCGATTAAAAGCGCAACCACAGACATAATTCCTGCGTAGAGGAGCGAACCGGCTGCTGCAGGAGTAGAGTAGATGATCGCATCTCGTGCCGTCATGATGATGTGGGCCATGGGGTTGAGAAGGAAGATCCCCCGTAGAGTTTCAGGAAAGATAGTAACCGGATAGAGAATCGGCGTCGCAAAGAACCCGGCCTGGAGGATCACCGCCCAGATGAACTGGACGTCCCGGTAAAACACATTTAGTCCAGCAAGAGCGAGAGAAAGCCCGAGCGACATGACGAAGAGGAACACCAGGATAAGTGGCACGTAGATGAGGTTTGCCGAGAGGGGTACCTGGAAGGCCCCCATGAAGGCAATAAAGACCAGGGACTCGAAGATGCTCATGAGGAGCGCCGTGATGCAGGAAGAAAGCACGAGGATCTCCCGCGGGAAGTAGATCTTCTGGACCATGCTCGGTTTCCCGAGGATCGCATTCAGCCCCATCGACGTTGCCCGGGAAAGGAAGTTCCAGAGGATGATGCCGAGCAGCAGGAAGAGCTGGTAGTACTCCACCTGGATACGCATCAGGTTCGAGAAGACCACGTAGAGGACTACGAGCATCAGGAGCGGCTCGAGGAGCGACCAGAAGTAGCCCAGGATAGAGTTTTTGTAACGCTGCTTGAAATCGCCCCAGGCGAGGGTCCAGATGAGGTTCCGGTAACCATAGAGGGTCTTCATGCGATCAAGAAACATCATCCACCACATGCCGGATCCGGTCTGCAAAAACAGAGTAGTCAAATAGTCTCGCCCGCGCCAGACAGGCCTCCCGGTAACGCTCCGGGCCGGCTGAGACCGCCCGGACCGCCGATGCAATCTCCCCGAGGTCGGCATCCACAAGCATCCCCGTCCCCGCCGTCACCGTCTCACGGAACCCTCCCTCATCAACAGCGACCACCGGTTTCCCGGCGGCCATCGCCTCCACCGGCGTTAACCCGAAATCCTCGTCTAGGGCCGTGCAGACATGGCCCCTGCACCGGGCGTAGAGGTCGATCAGCTCCTCTTCGGAGACCTCACCCCGGACCTCGACGTTCTCCGGGAGGTCTTCCATGAGCCGGGCCGCATAACGGCCCGCGTGGTCCCCGGCGGCATACCCACCGACGATCACCAGGCGCTCGTCCGGCATCGCCCTGAAGGCTTCGACCTGCAGCTCGATCCGCTTCTCCGGATAAAGACGGTTCACCGAGAGCCAGAAGTCCCCGTACTCCTTGCAGCGGTAACGCGACACGTCGACGGGCGGGTAGATCACCTCCGCATCCCGGCCGTAGCAGGCGCGTATCCGCTGCCGGACGTTCTCCGATATTGTCACGATAGTGTCCACCCGGCTCACTGAACGCTGGTCCGATCTCCGGGAGAACGCCACCCATGCCCGGAACGCCTGCCGCGTCATGAACCCCTGTCGGGACAGGAACGTCCCATAGAGATCATAAAACGCCCGCACTGGCGTATAACAGTACCAGAGGTTTGGATGATGGTGCCGGGCGGCGTGATGGCTCCAGTTCCCGGTGAAGATGAAGAAGTCGTAGTCGTCCGAGTAATCGGCGGAGGAAAATTTCCAAGCGGCAGAGATCTGCTTGAAGGGCGGGAGTTTGATCGTGCCTCCAAGACTCGTGACCCGGGCACCGCCGTCCAGTTTCGTGGCCGCATCGGTGTCGGTCGTGATGACGTCGGCGTCCAGGATCTTCGCGAGGGCGAGGACGACCCGCTCGCCGCCCCCGATCGCCCCAAAGTAGTCGTGGAAGATCGCGATTTTCATACGCGCTTCTTCTCGTCCATGTAGAAGTTGAGTTGATCCCGGATGATGTCCTCGACACTGTAGGTGGACGAGAACCCGAGCCGTCGGATCTTCGTCGTATCCGCAAAGAGGATCGGGACCTCGGCGGGCCGGAGTCGCTCGGGGTCAAAAAGGATCGGGATCTTCTTCTGGCCCGACCAGGCGATAAAGCCCAGGTCAGCGGCGTCGAACTCGATCGCCCTCTCAAGCAGCATCCGGTCGACCCTTGTCTTCTCGAACGGCACACCAAAGACAGCGGAGGTGTCCTTCTCGGTCGGCGCCTCGACAACCTTGCCATTCTTGATGGTCTCGATCCGGTTGATCGGCATCCCGGCATTCTCGAGGGAGAGAAGGATGTAAGAGAGGACGGAGGTCGTCCGCATCGAGCCCTGGTTGTAAACGTCGCCGGGGTGGCCCGCATCGGCGATCAGGCAGTAGCCGCGGACGGTGTCCATGACGTGCGACCAGTCACGGAAGGCGTTGACGTTCCCAATGGTGATATGGTCGATGTCCCCCGCCGCATACTTCGCGACCTGGTTCGTCACGACCGAGGTGACGAACATGCTCCCGCGTCCGGCCCCTTCGTGATTGAAGGCCCGGGAGACGATCGCCTTCGTACCGTAGGTGTAGTAGTAGTTCCGCATCAGGTGGTCGCCGTAGACCTTGCTCACAGCGTACGGCGACATGGGACGGAGGGGGTTCGTTTCTTTGATGGGCACCTCGGGGATAGAGACCGGCTCAGGATAAACCATCCCGTACTTCATGGCAGCCTGCTCATACTGCTCCGCGGAACTGAAGACCAGCCCGTACTCCTCGGACGATCCGGCAAAGACAATCGTCGGATCGCAGTCCTTCCGGCGCACTGCCTCAAGGAGGTTGTTCGTGCCGATGGAGTTGATCTGGGCGGTTTCTATCGGGTGAGAGAACGATCTGGGCACAAAAGATTGTGCAGCAAGGTGGAAAATGACCTCCGGTTGTGTAGCATCGAGCGCCGTGGCCAGCCCGGAGATATCCTCCAGATTCCCCTCAAGGAAGGTGATGCCGCTTGCGATATTTTTCCATGCAATATTCTGAGGAATGGCGCCGTCCGCCCGCCTCCGGACAAGCCCGTAGATGTGCGCACCCTCGTCGATCAAATACCGGGCCAGGTAAGACCCGGCGAACCCGCTGATCCCGGTAATCAGAACACTACGATCCTTCCATGACATGCGATCTGCTCCCCAAATAGGCCCATAAAAACCAAAGGCTGTAAATCTACTGTCAAAGTTGGTTAGATATTTTGATAAACCTTCTCAAGCGCTTCAACAATCCGCCCCCAGTCATACACCTTTGCCGTCGTCCGGCAGTCCGATGTCCGGACACGGTGCAGATCAAGCCCCGCCCGGATCCCTTCCCCCA
>Ga0116195_1000759_pt1 | contig 23590 bp, 14 predicted proteins | sample AD_SCU002_MetaG_FD_89881 | JGI IMG/M metagenome (GOLD analysis project Ga0116195, IMG submission 89881) | Active sludge microbial communities of municipal wastewater-treating anaerobic digesters from China - AD_SCU002_MetaG | ecosystem: Engineered > Bioreactor > Anaerobic > Digestate | place...
CGCGAAATTTCGCCAACAAACGCCAGTGGCATGCGGCTGTCTTCCGCAGTTATGATATCATAGAGTTTATTGTTTCTGACAACCTTTCTATTTCGGCTCCCCGCGAAAATGCCATCACCTATATAGCCCATATACCCGGATGGTTCTCCAATACGAGCGGTATTGCGACCGGATACATACAATCCTTTTTTATCCAATACAAAAAAGTCACTGTTATCATATTTAATATTATAATAAAGATTTTTAATTTCAGTCTCAGGTATAGTCAGCTTGATGTAACCTATTGTGCGAAATGGGGGCAATTCCATACACAAATCATAAATTCTGCGTATCAGGCAGATCATCCGTTTTCCATACCGATCTATGTCGGTATAATTCCATACTGCGTCACCCCGGGACTTGACTGCCATATCCTTATAATTAGCACTAATTTTACTACCAGTCTCATAATCATTGCCGGCATATACTCGAATGCCTTTACTATCAAAAATTTCAACATTTGTGGTTGTACCTGCAAAAGTCATACTTTTTTTTACTACTTTGTCCAGCTTCACAATATCTGAAAGAGTAATTTCACTCATTTTCTCTTCATGTTCAGTTAAAAAATGTTGTACGGTGCTATCCATGACAATCTTAATAGATGCACTCTCATTGACTTCCATATATACTGCTATATCATGTACTATTTTTTCCACTACCTGAGTCAGCGAATCCTTAACAATATGCTCAATATTATTAGATGCGCCAAAATAGAATGTCATAATATAAACCAGCATAGGAATTAGAATAACCACATTATAATAAAGAAACACCGTATTTCTCATTGAACTGTTGATATTACGCTGCTCCTCTTTTCCTGGCCCCGCGCTCTCAGCTCCAAGACTTTTGACCTCATGCAGAAGGGTATGAATAGGCCTGACAGTCTTTCCAACCAGTAGTTCACCAAGGGCAAAACCAGCAACACTGCTAAGGAGTGTGAACACTATAACTAGCTTTAGTACATTTTTAATTGCACTAAATAGCTCTGATATACTTTTAGGAATTACAGCGGTCAGGCTGCTTCCTTCTATATTTTGATACTGGATCTTCCAATCCCCCTGTTCTGTATGTGCCGTAAAACTTCCGTTCTCTCCATCTATTTTCTCAAAAATTGGCTTTGCCTGAAAAGTATTTTCATACATAAAACCACCCAGGATAACTTGATTCTCCCGTTCAAACAGCATGGCATTACTTCCCACACCCAGCATGCTATCTATCCATGTGCTGTCCATTTGCAAAACCAATATACCTGCTTCTTCTCCACCTTCTGTTAGTGCAGCTGCAAACATAATATGATTATTCCGGTCAATCCATGGACTCTCATCATCCAGGGTTGGAATCAGAACTACATTACGCTCAGACTGTGACAGCTTCGAATGTAAACTTTTATATTCTGGTGCGAAATTTGCAAGCATTATTTGCTTATTTTGCATCATAGTACTGTTATCTTCTAAAAAAATCTCAAATCCACTGACTTTTAAGCCAATAGTTCGCTCATTCAGGTCATTTTTAATTTCTTTTTGCAGCTGATTTTTAGTATACATATTTTTTTCTTCCTGATATCGGCAGCAAAATCGATTTTGTTCACTATTTTGGACTATACCATTAATAAGATTTTCGATTAGACGTAATTCAAATGAAATCCTATCAGTCACTTGCTGTAGTTGGTTCTGGTAAATTTCCCCAACTTTCAAATCGACAATATTTTTATATACACCAAAGGAAATTATACCCTCAATTACGAGAAAGAGAAAACACAGCAAGGCAGCTGTTAGATTAAGAAACAGCCGCACAGACATAGTATTTTTCCTTTTGGGTTTTTTCATAAATGTATCTTCCCTTATTACTTATTATATTACTTAGTTCCTATTACCTATTGCCTATTACCTATTGCCTATTGCCTATTGCCTATAGCCTATTGCCTATTGCCTATTGCCTATAGCCTATTGCGATTTAATAGTTTTTCCTCGTTATCCTTCCTAAATTTGCTCGGACTGATGTGTTCGAGCTTTTTGAACTGTTTGCTAAAATGGCGAAAATCATCATAACCTACTACTGTAGCGACCTCATAGATCTTGTAGTCAGACTTGGCCAGCAGTTCCTTCGCTTTTTGGATCCGTACCATGATAACATATTCCATCAGCGTATAACCGGTTTTTTGCTTGAACATGCTTGAAAAATAGGAAGGACTCACCATAGCTATATCACATAACTCTTTGCTGGTAATCTTACGATTGTAATTTTTTTGGACATACTGTTTGACAACCTCAATCATGTGATCAATGGAATATGTATCTTCTGTTCTCTCTGACTGCTTGATTAATCGATTAGCCAGCATAATCAACCATTCCCGCAGTTCATCAATGGTTTTTTCTTCCACTAAAAATCTGATTTCCTGATCAACACCTTCACCATATACATCCGTAAAGGAAATACCCTGTTCTTCCAAGGCACCCGCCAGCTTTAGCACGAGTTCAATTACACGCATGAATAAAATTTCAGGGTTATATCTGCGCATACCCAAATAAGTATCACAATAGCATTTAACTGATTTTTCGGAGGATATCATATCTCCTGAAACAATATATTCTATGATTTTTCTCACTAATTGGTTGCTATCAATGGTTTTGTCCAACAGTTGCACTTTAGTGCGTCCAGGTTCGTTCTGAATTTCGGTGTAACTGATTACTTTTCCGAGACCAATGTAAAATTTTTGCATAAGCGCATTCTTGGCTTGTATATAGGAACGGCTCAAACCAAAAATATTATCAAAAATTGATCCAACTCCCACGCTGACAAGGATTTTACCAGTATAGGCAGGTAAATTTTCTAATTTTTCTCTTATTGCATTACACAAATCACGTCCTGTATCCTCTTTCTGCCTTCTATGTACGCTCCAGACAGCAACTATTGTGTATGTGTCCTTTTGGAATAACACGCTCAGCAGTTGGTATTGAGGTAAACGTGCTGTCTCATTCTCCAACACTCGTTGAAAGCAATCTCTGCTGCCATCATCAAATGTTATTTTAGTGTTCATCAGTCGACTGATATGGAACACAGCAACGCCAAAAGATGCAGTTTTATCAAATGGCATATCCAAAATAGCATGTATTCTGTCCGTATCCTCTTTGTTCAAGCGGTTTTCTAAAATATCCTGAATAATTTTTCCCTTTGCAACCGGGATTGTGAGCTCGATTTTTTTCTTAATATTATTAAATTCAGAATCCTTGCTGTATCGACTATCGAGTTTACATTTCAATTGATAAAAAGTACTTAGAATCACATCATTTTTAATAGGCTTGAGTAAATATTCCGTTACGCCAAATGCAATGCATTTCCTGGCATATTCAAAGTCATCAAATCCGCTTAATACAACGACCTCGGCTTTCGAACCCAATTCCCGCAGCTTTTCTATAAAGCCGATACCATCCAGTCCCGGCATACGTATATCAGTAAGAATAGCGTCCGGCCATAGCTCAGGTATCATCCTCAAGGCAGTTTCTCCATCATTTGCCTCGCCCACAACTTCGAAACCAACCTCTTTCCATGGTATCTTATTTTTTAAACCATGACAGATAATTTCCTCATCTTCCACGAGCATAAGTCTGTACAAGCCGACACCCCCCCTATTCATCGATAACTTTTCTAAAAATATATTATCGCGGGATTCTTCTTACTGCAAAAATTTACTTTAAAACTTAAGACTTAAAACCTAAAACTTAATATCTACACTTAATACCTAAACTTAATATCTGAAACTTAATACCTAAACTTAATATCTGAAACTTAATACCTAAACTTAATATCTGAAACTTAATACCTAAAACGAAAATATAATTCAATAATAGCCTATATTTATATTTCAATCAACTATAAGGTTATATTAGGATGCATTTTCTAAAAGTGAAGAAATATGCACCTGTTATATTATCACAGTTAAAGTCTCTATTTGAAACTATATTTCAACTTGTTTATGAACTAATAAGCCTCAAATTAATCTGGCAAATCCCACATGAGCAACGGGGCCTTTTAATAAATTATCTACTTTTTCATTTCTTTTTGCTTCAGCAATCAAGTAAAAAACTTCATCAATTGCATCTCCATATTTTTTTACAATCTCTTCAGTATGAGCAACAGTTGGATAAATGGAAGTAGGAGCCAGGAATCCTCTTTCAAGCATTAATTGCGTATAAAGTGTCTTTAATTTATTGTCGAAATCATTTTTAAAAGTAAAATGTGCAAGGCAAGGATAACCTTTCCCCACATCAATTTCAACACCATGTTTCTGAGCGTTAATTTCCCATAGATTCATAACAAGTGTACCAATTTTGGAGACATGCTCATAAGCTTTAACTTCTTTCATCTTTTTTAAAGCAGCTAGTGCAGCCACAGGTCCTATACTTTCGGTCCAGTAAGTACTGCTGATAAAAGAGAGATGTGCCCCTTTCATTGCTTCCCTGGTGCCTATTACCGCTCCCATTGGATATCCATTTCCAAGAGATTTTGCAAAGAAGGCAATATCCGGATTAATACCTAACTTCAGGTGTGAGCCTCCATAGATTAAGCGCCATCCTATTGTAATCTCATCAAATACCAATAATGCCCCGCACTTATGGGTTCCATCTCTTACATATTCAAGAAAGCCCGGTTCAGGATCATTGTACCTCACAGGCTCCATTACCACAGCTGCCAACCTGTTGCCATATTTATCAATAACCGACTTGAATTCTTCCTTGTTGTTGTATCTGAATGTAACAGTTGTATTTCTTAATTCCCTGGGTACACCTACAGGATCCAGTCCAGGGAGCAAATGTCCTCTCAAAGCATCACTTTCTCCAAGATTTGCTGCCAGATACCAATCCTGCCATCCACTATAGCCGCAAATTGCAACCACTGATCGATCAGTTGTCGCTCTCGCTATCCTAACCGCTACAGCTCCGGTCTCTCCTCCTGTTCTTGTAAATCTTACATTTTCCGCCCATGGGTGTATATCACAAAGCAATTCTGCAAGTTCCACCTCTTCCGGTGGATTCAAAGTACACATACTCCCCATGTCAATTCTGCACCTTACTGCCTCATTCACATCAGGGTCGGCAAAGCCTAGAATACAAGCACCTATACCATTTGTCGCCATATCATAGTAGTGCTTTCCATCTAAATCCCATACTTCACAACCTTTAGCTTTACTGAAATAAGCAGGCCATTGCCCAGGAGCCATCATTTCCGGCCTTTTGCTTAATAGCTGTGTTCCCCCTGGTATTATTTTTTTAGCTTTCATATATAAATTCTGGGTAATACTGGATGTTCTGTGGCTTTTATCAGTTGTATCTATTATATCAGTCATAGGTAATTTATTAGTATCATGTAATTTATCAGTTTTATTAAACATATAAAATCCTCCAGTAGATACTATCTATAATGCATACTACATATTACATATTACATATTATATATTGCATATTACATGTTGCATATTATATGTTGCATATTACATCTAGGTCATTGCTATATATAAATAAAGAAAGATTAATGGTAAAAACATATACAAATACATTATAAAAATCAAAGTCAAGCTTATGACGAAAGAACGTCAGCATCTGTAGTCTTACTATTATAACGCTGTGATTATATTACCGTAATAGTATCACTGTGATTGTACCAAATACTGTGCATTATTTGGTGCAGTATTTCACTGTAACTGTGTATTATTTCACTAAAACGGAACATGAGGACCGAACTGTCCCCATGTTCCTACAAAACCTAAATATAAAAAACAAGTCTCAGGCACCGAGCCTATATAATAATCTATACTCACTTGAATATTCACCGGCATTTATGGTTAATATTAGGCAGTCTGCTGCCGCAAGAGGCAGCTGCATGCTTACTCTTGGCCCCTCTATATTTTGACCTGCTTTCGCCTTTCCATATTCCCATTCAGTTAAATTATATGAATTTTTACCTAGTGTTAGGGTAACAATTGCTTTTCCAGGCTCAATATCAACAGGTGAGTCATTCAATAGCCATATAACAGCCTCAAACAAATCATCTGCCTTATACGAAAAACGGTTTAAGCGGGCACTCAGCAGCACAGGCCGGCAAGATTGAGCTGCTGCATGGTAAGCTTTTTTAGGTGCTGCAGGATAAGAAAGCAGACTATTGTTTGCTACACATGGCCATGGCTCGTTATAGCACCAATTAAGTGCCATGGAACAATACGGTTTCTGTCTTCTGGCTTCTTCAAAAGCTGAACAGCAGGGATACAGCAGAACTTGATTACCAAAATTCTTCGGTATCTTGCATACTAATCGTCATTTTTCATTTTTCCCAGGCAATCAGGACATATATTATTTTATTTAAACTTAATATCATTATTTACCCTTTCACAAAAGATACACCTTGGACTATATTTCTTTAATATAATGGATGAACCTTCAGTAAAAATTTTCATTGGATCCTTAACCTTAATATCTAATACTTTTCTTAATTACTTTGGAATAACTATTCTTCCTAATTCATCTACTTTCCTTACAATGCCTGTTCCCTTCATATATATCCAACCCCCTATGTAAATTAATACTACCTATACATTCATTTTGCATCATAGTAGTATAATTGGTAATAGTTTTTTGTTAACTTTTCAACAAAATTTTACTAAATACCGTCCCTATGTTTCCTTCCCTTTACTTCTGTTTCCTACTACTGTTTAAGTGCCCCAACCATAATACCTTTAGTGAAATACTTTTGTAAAAAGGGATATACCAGTAATATAGGTACAGTTGCTACAATAATAAGAGCATACTTTATTGAAATTTGTACTGCATATCTATCTTCGCTTGCAAACCGGGCAGTTGTCTTTGTTGTATCGTTTACAATAAGTATCTCTCTTAGAACAAGCTGAAGGTTGAACAGTTTTCTATCCCGAAGAAAAATCATTGCATTAAAGTAACTATTCCAATGGTCAACCCCATAAAACAGGATCATTACAGCGACCACCGGCATTGAAATAGGAATAATTATTTTATATAATATCTGCAGATCATTAGCACCGTCCAGCTTTGCTGATTCTTCCATTTCAGCAGGCACCTGTTGAAAGCCGGTTCTCATGATAATGAAGCACCATACTCTCATTGCATTTGGAATAATAACTGCCCATATTGTGTTATATATATTTAGCCTTTTTATAAGCAGATAAGTTGGTATAAGACCACCATCAAAAAACATTGTAAACACAATTATAAACATTATGAAGTTGCCAAGCAGGATATTTCTCCTTGAAAGTGCATATGCTGCAAGAGAAGTGAGAGCAACATTTATTGTTGTACCTAATACAAGATAAATAAGTGTATTTCTGTAGCCAAGAGCTACCATAGGGTTGTCAAAAACAATTTTATATGCCTGCATGCTGAAACCAAGTGGTTTCAACAACAGCCCTCTGTGCTGCGCAATAAGGACAGGTTCACTGATAGACCCGAATAATATAAAAACCAGCGGATAAAGTGCTATCATACTGATTAATGCAAGAAACAGATAGTTAAATACATTAAAGATTATACTGCCTGATGTTCTTCTCTTCATTACTAATTACTCCTTACTATAAATAATACTCCTTACCATAATTTGTTTTCACTCAGTTTACTGCTCATCCAGTTTGATGCCGTCAGCAGAATCAAGTTGATTGTAGAGTTAATTAATCCCACAGCTGCACTAAAACCGTATGACATTTCCTGGATACCCCTCTTGTAAACATATGTAGATATGACTTCCCCTGTTTCCAGTGTTAAAGGATTGTACATTAGTATTATTTTTTCAATGCCTACATTCATCATATTACCCATTCTTAAAATCAACATAATAACAATCACGGGCATGATACCCGGGAGTGTTACATGCAGTGTCTGTTTCCATCTGTTAGCACCATCAAGGTCACTAGCCTCATATAGGGTTGGGTCAATATTGGTTAATGCTGCAAGATACAATATTGAATTCCAGCCTGCTTCCTGCCATATGCCGGAGCCTATATAGAGAGGTCTGAACCATTGGGGTTTCTGCAGGAATTGTATAGGTTCAATTCCCAGATATGAAAGCATGCTGTTCACAATACCATTGTTGGAGAAAAAATCATATATTATGCCAACTGTAACTACGAGTGATACAAAATACGGCATATATGTAATTGTTTGGACAGTCCTTTTAAAGGCCATACATTTAACTTCATTTAAAAGCAGTGCAAGAATGATAGGAATAGGAAAGGCAAAAAACAGTGATATCAAATTAATTAAAATTGTATTGCGAATTACCCGCCAGCAATAAATGCTGGTAAAAAAATCTCTAAAATTCCTAAGTCCAATCCATTCGCTTCCCCATATGCCCCTGGAGAAACTATAATCCTTAAATGCTATCTGAACGCCATACATAGGCACATAACGGAAAACAATTATATACACAAGAGCAGGAATAAGCATTAAATAGATAAGCTTATTTCTTTTTAAATCATCATATAATATTTTAAGTTTTGTTTTAAGTTTTGTTTTAAGTAGTCCGGATTCAAACTCCGTCCGGGTCTGCTTCGCCCGGGTCTGCTTAATATTTGTTGTGTTCATTAACCTCAAATCCTTTGACAGAAGTATCTGTACAGGGAAGATATTCATTAGGAGTCTGCTCGAAGAAGCTGGCTCATGCAGTCCGCTTTATAGCTCAGACTTTCCGGGCAAACTCCTGATCTTTCTGCACAGATCATTTTTAGTAGTTTTATGTTATTATAATTATTGAGATTTTAACATTTATTATAATTATTAAGATTCCAACATTTATTGTAATTATTAAGATTCTAACGTTTATTGTAATTATCAAGAGCTTTCTGCTTTGCTGCAATAAGCGAATTAATCTCTAATGTTTTTATCTTTTCTACAAACTTATCATAGTTTTCAATAGGTTCCACACCCATGATAAATTTATTAATCATTTCATCCATATAAGTTTTAATATCTGTTTCCCTCGTAGCATTTTTTGCTAAATCTTCCGGAGAGATAACTACATTGTCAGGGATCAGTTTAGATGTATCAGTAGCGGCCCATATCTTAATTGCGTCCTTCTGCTCAGGCAGACTGATAAGTTGTTCATATGAACGGTAATCCAGTGTATATGGTCCCCCCATATTGGTAGGACAGTATTTAACCTGATTCTCATCTACTGATATATCCCTGGGCTTTAGAATCAAATCCGTATATTTAGGGTACCCGTCTACCATAGTGTATGTAGTACCTTCTACTCCGAAATTCATAAGCATATTGCCGTCTTCGCTATAGGCATAGTCCAGCCATTTGACAGCTTCAATCTTATTTTTGCATTTGGTTGTTATTGCAGCTCCGATATTTAAAACCATACTATCTCTTTGCCCAAGCTGAGGCTTATCTCCAGCTTTCAGTACCGGATATGGAGTACCTACCAATTTGAATTTCGAATCCTTATCCTTCATCATATTTGTGTATCTGCCTATAGCTCCAGAAGCACCTGCAGTCAAAGAACCCAGAAGATTGTTTGTCACATTGGCTACAAGAAGCTCTGTTTTCATTGCAGCATAATCACGGTCAATAAGGCCATCAATATACCATTTGTTCATCACTTTCAGGAATTCCTTAAATTCAGGCTGTAAAGGACCATACTTAACTGTTCCATTATCCTGATAATATTCCATTGCAATCCCCCAAGCTCCTATAAAGGCGCGACCTAATCTAAATGAACCAAGTGGATCACCGAAAGCCCCAATCAAAAGAGGTATCTCATCAGCCTTGTTGTTTCCATTAGGATCCTTACTCTTAAAAGCTTGCAGTACTGTATACCATTCATCTATTGTAACAGGTACATCCATACTGAGATTGTCAAGCCAATCCTTCCTGATTATAGGACCGAACCATACAGCTGTAGATTCATGATTGTATACATTCTTAAATGCAAAATGCCTGCCTTTATCAGTAACTGCTCCTCTTCTTATATCAGAATTACTATCAAGAATTTTTTTATAATTAGGAGCATATTGATCAATTAATTCATTTAGACCTATTATAACATTGTCATCTATCAATTGCTCTGGAGTTTGCTTCATCTCAGACCACGCAACACTTATTATATCAGGATATTCGCCTGATGCCAGCATAAGATTGAACTGTTCTACTCTTTCCTCAAGTGTATTAGCAACAGGGTGTTGAAATTCGATATGGATGCCGGTCTTTTTCTCCATTTCCTTATAGGCCAGTATTTCATTATAATCCTGTACCTGTCCTCTCGCTGAATTAGCTACATAATAAGTAAGGGTTAGAGGTTTGTCTACTATAAGTGTGTTGTTCTTTTCCTGTCCTGTTATTGAGTCTGCAGCACTGCTTGCAGTTGTCTGATTGGAAGTATTCCCATTTTTCGACGTTTGTCCGCATCCGCTAAATAGCAGCATCACTAAGAAAACAGAAACAAAAAGTGCTATTAGCCGTATAATATTATTTCTCATATCTTTCTCCTTTCAATTATTAACTTCACCTTTCAATTATTAACTTCTGCTTTTAATTGTTAACTTTACCTTTCAATTATTAACTTCTGCTTTTAATAATTAATATTAAGGGATCAATCAGAAACATCCGCGGCATTTCTGTATCTGCATATTCATTCTACCGGAAATGCTTCAAAAGTAAACTATACATACTTAATAAAGACTATATAAAGTTAATTAATTGGGTTTACAATTTTAAACATTGATTATCAAATATAAAGATAAAATTCCTGTCCAAGGTAAATGGCTTTATATAGCATATCACTTATGCTCAGATGAAATCATGGACTTATATTTACCTGGTGTTACTCCTTCAATTTTCTTGAATACTCTTATAAATCCCACATCATTTGTATATCCAATTGATTTAGCTATTTCAAAAACTGTGAGCTGCCCTTCTGCCAGAAGCTGCTTTGCTTTTCCTACCCTTATTTTAGCTATATAATCACTTAAATTCTCACCATTGGCATTCTTAAAATATGTAGATAAATACTGAGGTGTTATATTAAGGTTATCTGCAATTGATACCAAACATAAGGTATTGTCAGTATAATTCTTCGCAATATAGTTTTTGATTTGCTCTAGAAGATGGTTTTTTCTGTTATTCCAGTTGGAATCAATATAAAGGCAAATCAATTTAAAAGCCTTTTTAATTTTTTCATGCATTTCTTCAATTGTAGAGCATCCTGTCAAGTAATTGACTATATCGGTTTCGCCAGTTAAAATATTTTCGAACTTGATATTAGTAGTATTCATTATCCTAACCAATGTACTCATTATATTGAAAAAAAGGCTCTTTCCATGTTCAGGCGCAACATTATACGGTTTGAAGTTATCGTTATATATTTTATCCAGTATCTTTTCCACACTGTTGTAGTCCCCGTTCTTAACAGTATTAATAATAATCAACTCTGACTCAAGCGGATAATAATAATTTTGTTTCACACTCTCGATTTCATTAAAACAAATAATTTCACCAATACCTTTCACAAATTTGTAATCAATAGCTCTTGAAGCTTCTTTATATGATTCACCAATTCCAAAAGTACCTTTGTGAATACTGCTTATGCCTATTGTAATAAAAACATCAAAATGTTCCTGTGCTGCGTTCCTGAGCACTTTGGATATGTTTAACAAATCAGATTCGGCTTTATCCAGTCTTTCCTCAAAAACATTAAATAAAAGAGCAAGTCTGCTGCTCTCAAGCTCGATGAGATAACCCTTACCATATTCATTGACAAGCTCATTTCCCATGTTTGTTAATGCAAATCTTGCCAGTGCCTTTTCATTTTCAGAATCTTGCGAAAAAATGCTTCCGAAATTCTCTATTTCAATTATTAAAAGCATAAAATAATCTGATACAAAATCAATATCAATGAATTTAAGCGATTCCTTTGTGATTGTAGAATAATCAATTATCCCATACATGACTCTCATAAGAAAATTGCTTTTAACAGCAGGCATCTGACGGTATATTATATCGCTTAATTTCCTATTCTCGCTCATACCATCCAGAATAGATTGCTTAATAAAGTCATACTCATTCTGAATATTTTTATCCTTAATTTTCTTTTCGCTAAAGATTGCGCTTATCAGGTTTTTTACAGGATTATAATTCTTATATGTAAGGAAGAATGCCAGCATAAGTCCCAATACTAAATAAAAAAAGATGTTATTTTGAATCCAACGCTTCATATTATTAACCTTTTCCATAAATTCATTTTTAGGCAAAATACTAATATATTTCCAGTCTGATTCCTGTGAAATGGAACAATACACCATAATTTCAGAACCGCTTTTGTCTTTATATACACTCACATCATTATTAAACTCGGAGTAAGGTATATCTGTATTATCCAGAATATTGCCAGTACTCATTATAACCTGGTTATCTTTGTTAATAATGCATATATATCCATTGGTGGCCCACTTTACATTATCAAGCAATTTTTTTACTTTGCTTTCATCAATAAATATTACCAGACATGCTTTAATATCCTTTTTATTACCGAATGGGAGTGATTGGATATATGTTATTACCTTCTGTGGTTTTGAATAAGCCAGGATTTCCTTTACAGGAAGATAATATTTATAATGATAGCTATTCAAGATTTCAATCCATGAATTATAATCAATCTCCATATATTTGTAAAAATTATCATAAAAGGTACTGGAATTAGTCTTCATATCAGGCATAAGTATTACATCGTCTTTTGGAAAATATACATAAAAGTCAGAGATAAAAGTGTTTGTCCTTTTATAAACAGCAAGCTCATTTTTGAAATCGATATATTGGTATGTATTTGATACATCTGGCGGATAATCAATGCTAATAATATTGTGAAGCTTTGAACTGAATGAGATTTGATAGGCTGTACGCTCAGTTTCTTGCAGGTTCCCATCCATTATATGCTTTACCTGCTCAAGCATAGCTATATTATAACGGTTTACATTTTCCTTCATAATAGATTCAGTCTTTTTGTAAAAGAAGCCCCAAATTATTAAAGGAATTAAAGTCAAAATAATGAATGAAGTGAACAGTGTAATAAGGACGCTCCTTTTGCTTGACAGGTATACTATATGATTTTTCAGGCTGTACATATATAAACCCTCCGTCTGTTACCTTCCACTCTCTTGCTTCATCAACTTATTCACAGGATTTCGCCTTTTGAAAAGAGAGCTTCTTACAGATATAGCATCATGATGGTCATTATGGTTATTATAACCTAAAATCATCATAGATGAGTAACCCTGGTAAATTGCGTCTTTATTCGAGTTATTATTAAGATAAAATAATTATATAACCCATCCAAGTAAGTGTCAAGATTTTTCGATTGATTGGAGGTGCATCAAACTCTCCCGTTTGACACTTAAAGAACAAATTAAGCTTGAAGCCCGTTGATGATGTTGGGTTTCAAGCTTTTCAGACTTAACCAAAATGTGCACAATGTCATTTGCTTTTAGTTGCTTTAAAAATTTTTTTCATTTGTTTTGAAGTAACAATCTGGTAATCGGTATAGAAGCCAAAAGCTTCATGCAAAGCATCGGTAAAATCTGTCCTTATGTATATCGGTTCATAGCCTTCGCCCTTAATCTCCTTAAAATTCATTTCTCTAAGTTCACTGATAATCTCATGACAGGTGAATTCTTCATGGAGCCTCTTTTCAAGCAGTCTATAAATAACTAATGAAATAAAGCAAGTGATAAAATGTGCTTCAATCCTGTCGTCATCACTCAGATATACAGGCCTTGCCCTGAATTCACTTTTAATAATTCTAAAGCATTCTTCGATTTCCCATCTTCTTTGATTTATCTTGATGATTTCGGAAACATCATCATCCAAATTTGTACAAACCCCATAAAAACCATCAAAGGCTTCCTCTTTCTGGATTAGAGCAGTGTTAATGCCGTATATTTCCTTATCTGCAACTTCGCCGTAGATAGTTATGTTTGTCTTACTGATAAATCTTTTGTAATCGTTTTGCCTGCATTTCTTTATTGCCTCAGGACTGTCATCTATTGTGTTTTGAGCACGTTCTATTTGAGAATTCCGGATATTACACAGATAATCCCTGTATACGACAGAATATGTAACAATCAGTTTCTGTTCAAGACTATTTTCTTTAATCCAGCGTTCTTTGTAGAAAACCTTGGCTCGTATTTTTTCTTTATCTTTAGCACTAGCTTTTTCTATCATCTCATCAAGTTTAGAAATATCATAGGTTTTTTCGTCACCCGGAAGTTTCCAGCCGGTTGAAGCAAGAGACCATTTTTTAAGGTGTTCTTTCAATTTTTTGATGGACTGTGTGGTAATAAAGGCACGTCCGTCCTTGTCATTGAACTTTCGATTCTCTTCGGAAGAAAGACCTGCATCGGTACAGACAACGAACCTGGAAAGCTCAAAATCAGATAGGATTTTCTTTTCCAAGGGCTTTAATGTGAGTTGTTCATTCATATTTCCCCTGTTAATACTTAATGCGAGAGGAATGCCATCTCCGTCCATGAACAGGCCCATTTGAGTAATAGGGTTTGGCTTATGCTCTTTTCCTGCTCCATATTGCTTTTTACCTTTCGCTTCTTCAATTTCGAAATAGAAATTGGTGCAATCATAGTAAAGTATACCGGTATTTCTTCTTGATATCTTAAGACTGTTTTCATATAGAGTACTTTGAATAAAATCAGTTTCTTTAGCGAGGTATTCAAGTGCTCTATATATCTGATGCAATTTAAAACTGGGTTGTTCAATAAACTTTTTGGATTCTTCGAATGTTGCAAGCTTCGATAAAGGGAATAGTATCCTGCCATAAACTAGTCTGGAAAGAATGGAATCCAAGTCAAATTTGAATTTATATTTTTGGGAAATATCTTTGCAAAGCTTATGTAGTTCAAGTTCATGATATATCTGCTGCAAAAAAAGATACCCACCATTGAATGAACAGCGCACATCCTTCTCAATCCTCTTGTATGGCGAATACCTAGCAATAACATCAGGTTCGCGTCCTTCTTTTTCAAGGCGGTTCAGCTCTTTGACATATTCCTCTGCCCATTCGTAGGGGTCTCTGCCGTTTAGCTTGGCTTTCAACTCCGCATAGGTTCCAAGCTTTTCTACAATCTTGTTGCTACGTTTACCCTTATCATAGACAGATTTTGTTACATAGAAGGAAGCAGCATTTTTGGATCTAGAAACCTGTAGTCTCATGACATACACCTCATATTGTTATAATATAGGTATTGTAACACATTGCGACGCATTGTGCAATGTGAATTTTTTAAATTTGACAAAAAAACAAGCCTTTTTCAAGACTTACAGCGACTTTTTTATTATTCAATTGTCAAACACTCGTGTTTGCAGATTTTGCTAATTTTCGTATTGACTTTTACTTTTATTTAATATATTATAATGTCAGTTGAAACGGTATCTCGAAACAATAAAGAAGACTAGATGGTTTTTATAATAATACGGGAAAGTCAAAGTCTTAAGATTTTTGCAATTAAATCACTGATATTAAATCACTTATAATAAATCACTGATAATATCACTATTTTAAGTATTATCTTGCCACAAATTAATTTTCATACATTAAGTTGACATTATTATATTTTCTTTGAAGTTTGCATAGTATCCTAGTATAAGTAGTTTGTATATAACTGCGGATTCGCATCACTACAGATAAATATTCAAATTATTTGAGAAATGAAAGGGGAATAGGCATGCTTCAGACTAGAGCGAATGTCAGACTCAAGAAAAGAAAAAAGATATTTCAAAAAGAAGATGCGGCTTTGTATTTGATGGCGCTGCCTACGCTTATTTATTTGCTTATTTTTTGTTATGTTCCGATGGGTGGGCTTGTGATGGCATTTCAAGACCTCAATATCACAAAAGGTATCTTTAGAAGCCCTTATGTGGGCTTGAAAAATTTTGAATTTCTTTTCCGCACAACCGATGCATGGGTCATCACGCGCAATACTGTATGTTATAACTTGATCTTTATCGTGGTTAATCTGATCATCTCGATCTCTTTAGCGCTGATGCTCAGCTCGCTTCGTTCAGGCGGATACGCAAAAACCATGCAGACAATCTACATGATGCCTTATTTTCTGTCCTATGCGGTAGTTGCCATCGTGGCCAACGCCTTTCTAGATAGGGATAACGGATTGGTGAACTCCATCCTGAGATTAATGGGGGAGCCTGGTAAGACCAATTGGTATCATCAGCTTAGGATATGGCCTCCTTTGTCGGTATTTGTTAATGCATGGAAGAACGTGGGGTACCAAACAGTACTATATCTAGCTGTTATTTCTGGAATTTCTGTTGATTATTATGAGGCAGCAGTTCTTGATGGAGCGACTAAATTCCAGCAAGCATGTTATATCACATTACCGCATCTGCGGTATATCGTAGGCATTTCGTTAATCCTGTCCATGTCGTCGATCTTCCGCGGAGACTTTGGTCTGTTCTACAATGTACCGATGAATTCAGGCAAGATCTATCCGGTGACGGATGTTATTGATACCTATATTTATCGTTCTCTCACATACCTGAATAATGTTGGTATGTCGACGGCAGCCGGGCTGTATCAATCGGTGGTCGGATTTGTTTTGGTACTGGTTGTCAACAAAATTGTAAACAGGATCGACCCGGACAGTGCCATGTTCTGATTGTAAACCAAGAAAGGATGTCTGTTTATGGCAAAAGAAGTAAAACGAGTGAACAAACTAACCTTGCTATCCAAAGGCTGGAATGCCGTGTTTGTCATCATATTATTTTTTATGGCGTTGCTGGTCGTGATTCCGATGCTGTTGATCCTGATAGTATCGTTGTCCAGCGAGATCAGCATAGCAGACTATGGATATACTTTCTTCCCCAGCGAGTGGACACTGGATGGTTACAGGTATTTGTTCAAAACAGGCGATCAGCTGGCAGATTCTTATTTGGTTACGATTTTTTATTCCATCACCGGCACGCTGATGAGCCTGACTGTCATGACCATGTTTGCTTATGTAATAGCTCAGAAAAAGTTTAAGCACAGCCGTCTGTTCACTTGGCTGCTGTTCTTCACGATGCTTTTTAGCGGCGGCTTGGTGCCCATTTACATTCTCAATGTGCGCTATTTGCACATCAATAACAGTATTTGGATTTTTTTGCTCCCATCGCTGGTTAACGCCTATTATACGGTTATTCTTCGAACCTTCATCCGAACCACAATTCCCGATACACTTTTTGAAGCCGCGCGGATCGATGGTGCCGGGCATTTCCGCATCTTCGTGAGCATTGTGCTTCCGCTGTTTAAGACAGGCATCGCAACAGTCGGCCTGTTCAACATGGTGTCGCGCTGGAACGATTGGTTTACCGGCATGCTATACATACAAAATCCCAAATTGGTTCCTCTGCAGACCCTTCTGACCAAGCTGCAAAACACTATAGATTTCCTCAAACAGAATGCAGCGATCGCAGGCACGCCAGACGGCATCGCACTACTGCGTACACTTCCGGACGAGAATATGCGCATGGCTTGCACTATCATCGTAATTCTTCCTATTCTGTTTGCTTATCCCTTCTTTCAACGTTATTTTGTACAGGGCTTGACAATGGGCAGTATCAAAGGTTGATGTTCACTGTTTTCTTGTCGGTATCGGGGTTGCAATACAATTTCCAAATAAAGGAGGATTATTTATGAAAAAGTTATGGATCACCCGGACATTTGCGTACTTAATAGTTATGGTTATGATTTTCTCGCTCACTGCCTGCTCTGGTTCAACCAAGCCTTCGGCATCGCAAGGCGACAATAGCGGCGGTAATGAACCAACAATGAAAGAGTTGAATTTTGTTACGCTGGATTGGTATTTGGGTTTAGACCCGATGCCGGACAATCAGATGGTCAATGACGCGGTCAATAAATATTTGAAGGAAAAAATCAATGCCAATGTCAACATGTACTATTGGTCAGCCAAGGATTGGGAAACCAAAATGACCACAATGATCAGCGCTGGCCAGGATGTTGGCATCATTGGTTTTGGCAGCCAGTCCAAGCTGGATTATGTAGTGCATTCCAACCGCGGGTCCTTCCGGCCGCTCGATGATTTGCTTAATAATTACGGAACAGAAACCAAGGCTCTGTTTCCCAATGAGATCTGGGAATGTATGAAAATAAACAAGCAAATATATGGAATTCCGTCACTCAAGGACAATTGCTATATCATGTCGTTTATATACAATGCTGATATGGCAGATGCACTTGGACTCGATATGGGATCAGTCAAATTTACTAACTGGCGGCAAATAGAGCCATTCCTGACGGAGGTATTAAAAAAACGTTCTGAAAAATTCCCTGAATATGACCAGTATCCTCTGTGCGGAGGTGCCGGCCGTGAAATACCATACAATTTTGCACTTGAAACCTTCCTTAACGATTCTTATTTGGCCGTATGTAATATTGCTCCATTCTTCGATGTAAAAGGTTATGATGACGATACCGTATTCAATCTCTATGCAACGAATGAATATCGTGAGTTTGTCAAGAGCCGCCAGCGCATGGTGGAAAAGAATATATTTGCCTATGATTATACAGGTAAGAGCGAATGGAACTATAAGGGTGGTATGTTTGCATGGCCTGGCTGGGGTTATACCTACATGCAGAAGAACTTGTATGGTGATGCATTTACAACTAAAATGATTGTTTCCGACCATATCTGGACCGAAACAAATAACTACTTTAGTGCCGGCACTGCTATTTCATTCAACTGTGCCGAACCCGAACGTGCTATGATGATCCTCAATTTGGTCAATACCGATCCTGAGTTTGCGACTATGATGCGCTTTGGCGTACAGGGCAAGCATTATATTACCAATAACGAAGGCAAGATGCAGTTTGAAGGCAGCGAGCGCAACGGCGGTGCCCGTGCCGATTATGGTTACTACTACTGGTACGCTGCACCAGTGGGCAATCTTACCATCGTTAAGGCACCGGAAAGCCTGGTTGGTCCCAATGGCATCATGCTGACCGAGATAAAGAGATATAACAAAGAAGCGGTCATGCCTAACCACATGGGTTTTGTTTTTGACATTAAACCAGTTGCCAATGAGATTGCTGCCTGCACCAATGTGGTCATGGAATACCGTGATATTTTGCGTAATGGGCAACTTGAATCTGAAAAGGAAGTAGATAAAGCGGTTGATGAGTTTGTCGCAAAGCTTGAGGCCAATGGCGTCAAAAAGGTACTTGCGGAAACGCAGAAGCAGATCAATGATTGGAAAGCCAGTAAGTAATGATAAAGTAATTATAATTTTAATGAAGCGGTAGATGTCCCCCACCTCGACTAGAAGAAAAATAGGTTCTCCAACATTGAATGGTCGTTCGCTCTGGTCTGATTCGAGTGAGCGGCCATTTTATGAAATATTATGAAGGAGGAGTGCAAAACAGTGTCCACACTTACATTTACCAGCTATGAAATGCCCTCGGCTTCATTGGGTAAGCTCAATCCATTGCCTGATCTGCGCAGGACAGCTGACCAGCATGTTTCAATTCCCATTGACGAGGCAACCATCACGAAGGAAGAAGCCAGATATATGGGCTGGGGGCGGGTCAATGGCATATTGCCCTATTTGCTGCAGGACGGCTATAATCGTAAAAAGAAGCCCCATGCCTGGAAAGCCGCTGTGCTGGAGAATAATTTTATCTGTGCAACATTTTTGCCGGAGCTGGGTGGAAGGCTTTGGTCCCTTATAGACAAGACGACCGGCAGGGAATTGCTGCACCGCAACCCAGTCTTTCAGCCATGCAATTTAGCTTTACGCAATGCCTGGGTTTCGGGCGGTGTAGAGTGGAATATCGGTATCATCGGACATAGTCCTTTTACTGTGGATCGAATGTTTACTGAGCAACTGGCGTTGGATGACGGTACGCCGGTACTGAGAATGTTCCAGTACGAGCGGGTGCGCCGCCTAATCTATAGGGTTGAAGCCATGCTGCCTGATGATTCAAGGTATCTGTTTGTGCGGGTCCGCATCGATAATTCATCTGATATGGGCACAGCATTCTATTGGTGGAGCAACATTGCAGTTGATGAGCGGGATGATACGCGTGTACTGGTTCCATCCCATAAATCCTACCGATGGGGCTATGGCGGAAAGCTGACTAAAGTGTCAATTCCGTATATGACGGTGTCAATTCCGTATATGACGGTACAGGCTGATCAAGTGTATGGTGGGGCAGGTAAATGCGGCACATTGCACTGGGATATCAGCCGCACAACACAGTTGCCGCAAGCGATGGATTTCTTCTTCGATATCCCCCAGGGGCAGAGACGGTGGATTTCTGCGGTAGACGGAGACGGGTATGGCTTCGTGCAGACATCGACTGATGTTTTACAGGGACGAAAATTATTTGTTTGGGGAATGGGATCAGGAGGCCGAAATTGGCAGACTTTTTTAGCACAGCCGGGCTGTGCCTATATGGAGCTTCAGGCCGGCCTGGCACGCACTCAATTAGAGCATCTTCCCATGAAGGGTGGGGCTGTGATCAGCTGGATGGAAGCGTATGGGCCGATTGCAGCTGAAGCCAACATAGTGCATGGAGAAGATTGGGCTGCTGCTATTGGGGCCATCGAGAAAGCACTGGAATGTGCCTGTCCCCGTGCTTGGGTGGAGCAAATGCACCAAAGGGCTAAGCTGGAATTGGATGACAGGACTGGTAGGACAAAAACAGTGGGTGCAGGTTGGGCTCTCGTTCAGAAGGAACTTTTGGGAGATAAATTCCGGGATGGCGGTTTGTACTTTCCATCGTACAGCATTGGACACCGTGAGAGGCCATGGTTGCAGTTAATCCGCGAGGGAGCTCTGCCATGTCCTGGAGTATTAGAGGAGCCGGGTAGTTATCAAATCGGCAGTGAATGGGAACAATTGCTAGCCGATTCCATACGTCAGGGAGGGAGCAGGCACTGGTATGGCTACTACCAATACGGTGTCACATCGGCCTATGCGGGTAAACTTGAAGAAGCAGAAGATGCATTTGACCAGTCCATACAATGTGCAGTCAATCCTTGGGCATTGCGCTGCAAAGCAGTTCTTCAGGATATGGAAGGTAACACGGAGGAAGCAGCAGAGTTGTTGGTTCAGGCAGTGACCATGCTGCCCGAGCACAATATTGCCAAAGAAGCACTCCGAACTCTGCACAAAGCAGGTAAAAACCAGGAGGTTATTAATCTGTACGCCAGGCTGCCTAAAAGTGTACGCGCGCTTGGCAGACTAAAAGTTCTGCTGATCGAAGCACTGCTGGATACAAAAGATATTGACCGAGCGGAGCGCATGCTCAATAGTAATATCGTGCTGACTGATGTGCGGGAAGGCGAGGTTAAGCTGACAGATCTGTGGTTTCGCATGGTTGCAATTAAGCGCTCACAAGAAAGAGGAGTGGAGCTGGATGACACCTTGCTTGAACAATTCAAGAAGGAATGCATTCCACCTGCTCATCTGGATTTTCGCATGCATTAAGCTATCGTATAGCACTAGAAGGATTGGTGATGTGTGTTTCTGAGGATTGGTGATGTGTTTCTGAAGATTGATGATATGTTTCTGAGGATTGGTGATATGTTTATATGGAGATGATGTTGTCCGTTGATGGGGGCGGCTCGAAGCTCAGAATGGTGCTGTTCGATGATGAATTCCGTCTGCTTGGTTGGGGAATAAGCGGCGGGGTAAACACTAACCATACTTCTCTGGAAGACAGCCGTGCAAATGTTGTTGATTGTCTGGGTCAGGTATTCGGCAGGAAGCCGCTGGTACACATGGGCAGGTTGTATGTGGTGTTTGTTGGGCCAGTGAACATTCTATATGAAGAGCTGGCAAAATATGCGACAGTGGGCGATATCGTTGCGCTGAGTGAAGCCAGGGCTGGGCTGCTGGCGGGTGCGCTGCGAGATGAAGGGATCCTGGCACTGGCTGGTACCGGTTCGGATGTCTTTTATGTGCGAGAAGAGCAGGCCCTCAATTCGGTAGTAGGTGCTTGGGGACCGATACTGGGTGACCAGGGAAGCGGGACATGGATTGGACAAAAGGCCCTTCGGGCGGTAGTTGCCTCCATCGAAGGTTGGGGCGAACCAACTGTGATCCGTGAGTTGATTCAACGGAAGTGGAAGCTGGAGAAATATTTTGATATGGTCAATATCATTCATAGATCCGTGGCTCCCTTCAGGATAGTGGCTTCTGTTACGCCTTTGGTTGGGGAAGCAGCGTATGCAGGAGATCTGGTTGCACTGCAGATTCTTCGCAAGGCCGGTCTGATGATGGCGGTACAGACTGATTGCCTGATCCGCCGCCAGTGTATTCCGGAGCAATACCAGCGTGTAGTGTGCTGCGGAGGTGTTTGGAAGGCCCATCCGAGCATGTTCGCTGCCTTTCGTGAGCGACTGCAGGAGTTATATCCCGGCATCCCGGTAGATAAGCCATGGTTCGAGCATGTTATGGCTGGTCCAGTGCTGGAGATGCTGCGTCAGCAGGTGCCTGTGGAGCAAGCCAGGCAAAGGCTTAGTGCTCAATTTCCAGATTATATTATTAGATGGTGAGAGGAAAGAAGAAGGTTATGGACGCAATTACAGCTTATTTTAATAATTTGAAAGAAATCCTGGAGAAGGTAACGCAGACCCAAACGCAAGCCTTGCACAGAGGAGCGCAACTAATATGTAATGCAGTGTTAAAAGGACAGAATATTTTTGCATTTGGATGCAGCCACGCCGGGCTACTGGCATTAGAGTTATATTACCGTACAGGTGGCATGGCATTGATCAATCCAATCAAAGCGCCCGGTCTTGGTCTTGATGTGGATCCAGCGACCATGACAAGCCAGATAGAGCGCTTGCCAGAATATGGCCGGATTATTATTGACAATCAGCCCATCCATTCAGGAGACGTGCTGATCATCCATTCGGTTTCCGGGCGCAATTCAGTAACAGTCGATGCAGCGCTGCGTGCCAAGGAGCTAGGTGTTACGATTATTGCATTGACCAGCCTGGTTACAGCAGAGCAGGTAAAATCACGTCATCCCAGCGGCAAGAGTTTGCATCAGATTGCAGATCTAGTACTGGATAATTGCGGGTGTCTTGGTGATGCTTCTCTGGTTATCCCCGGAGTACCTGAGAAAGTAGCTCCTACTTCGACAGCAGTAGGAGCTACTATGCTCAATGCCATGATGGCACAGGCAGTTGCACTGATTACCGAAACCGGGGCCATTGCTCCGGTCTTTGTTTCGGCTAACCTGGACAATGGAGATACACATAATATGGCAATGTTAGAGCAATATAAAGATCATATTTTTTATATGGGACACAATAAATAGAACGAAAAATAGAATGATAAATAGAACAATAAATGGAACGATAAATGGAACAGTAAATAGAACAAGCATTCCTGTAATGAAGTTGTATGATCTTTGAAAAAAACAGTACCCTCTGCTAAAATAATTAGTGTAAGGGATTCAAAAAACTTACTACTAATTAAAGAAAAGAGGGCACCTAATATGA
>Ga0116195_1000760_pt1 | contig 23580 bp, 21 predicted proteins | sample AD_SCU002_MetaG_FD_89881 | JGI IMG/M metagenome (GOLD analysis project Ga0116195, IMG submission 89881) | Active sludge microbial communities of municipal wastewater-treating anaerobic digesters from China - AD_SCU002_MetaG | ecosystem: Engineered > Bioreactor > Anaerobic > Digestate | place...
CAGCTGCAAGACCCGGAATTTCCGCTGCGTACGAAGCAATAACCGGGCTGAAACGTATGCTTCCTATAAATGCAAGTATAAATAAAGCCGCTGCTGCTATAATGTATCTTGCTCTCGGAATTGGTCGCTTAAGTGCGGAGATCCTTGCGTTAACCTTTTGTTCCAGCTCCCCCGGTACAATAATTTCGTCCTTCATATTATCTTGCATATATTGATCTAGCATTTTCTCATCAGAACATATTTCGCTGATGTCTTTAGAATACATTTCATTAACATCTTTCATGCTTCACTTACCTCCAATCTGCTTTTAAGAACCTTAAGATTTCCATAAATCCTTGTTTTAACAGTGCCTGCTGGCATATCTGTGGCTGCTGCTATTTCATCGAGTGTATATCCCATATAATATTTCATATAGATCAGCAACCGATCTATTGCTTGAAGCTGTCCTAAAACCTTGTTGAGATCCAGTTTTTCATCCTTAAAGTTGGAATCAGGCTGCACAAAAATATCATCCGCCAGATATTCAACCTTCTTTCTGTTCCTCAACTGCACTTTGCATTCGTTTATAGTGATTCGAATAAACCATGTTTTGAAGTACCTGGGTTCCTTTAATTTTTTTAAATTACAGAAAGCCTTCTCTACAGCATCACATACAGCGTCCATGCTATCTTCTTCGTTTCTGAGATAACAATAGGCAACCCGGTATGCATGATCCCTTACCAAAACTATTAATTGTCCGAAGCTTTCACGGTCGCCCTTAATGGCCTTTCTAACCAACAATTCATCCATACTTCAACCTCCTTTCAAACATTAGATGCATATAAGAGGCAAAAAGTTTTAAAATTTATATATTTATTAAGAATTATAGCAAATCTGGAGTCAGATGTAATATCTTTTAATAACAGTAGTCTAATATTACGAGCAGACATTTTGTATGTAAAGTCTATGATAATCGCAGCATGATGTAATAAATAAAATAAATATTGAAATGGAGCGGATATATATGAAACGTAAAAGAGAAGCAATTAACAGGGGTGCATATTTTAAAAGTGAAGAAATATTTTCCAGGAGCTGACGTTACGCTACCTAGAGCCTTTAAATTCAGCTTCGGGCAAAATTGAACTCATAAAATTGTCTGATAGAAAATTAAGAAACAATTTTATTCAAATAACAATTTTGCTTCTCCTTCGCTCAGATTAAAAGGCTCTACAACAGCTTCACTTATGCTCCTTACCAATATTTTCTTCACTTAAATTATATGCACCCAAGCAACCCTGTAACAAGGTGCAAAGTGCATCAATTAAAAAATTAAGTCATTAAGCCATTGTCTTCAGTTTCTGAGGCTTAACTTCCCCAACCATATTCTCACCCTTGAAGTATTTATCAAGTTCACTTGCCACAAATTTCCCAATCCTTTTCAAGCCAGTGTTTGCAAGTCCGGCTATATGCGGTGTCATTATTATATTAGGAAGTTGCCTGAAGGGATGGTCTTTTGCAGGAGGCTCAGGATCTGTAACATCAAGGCACGCGAATAATCTACCTTTTTGAAGTTCCTCAAAAAGATCTGCTTCGTCAACTATTGAACCCCGGGCAGTATTTATTAATATTGCATCATCTTTCATAAGCTTCAGTGTTTCTTTATTTATCATCTTATTAGTTGCAGGTATAGAAGGAGCATGTATTGATACCACATCAGAAGTTTTTAATAATTCTTCCAGTTCCACCTTCCTGGCACCCATTTCTTTTGCCTTTTCTTCTGAAACAAATGGATCGTAGAGCAAGACTTCTACTTCAAAATTCTGGAGCAATTTAATATAATACGCTCCAACAAATCCTGCGCTAATAACACCTATAGTAACATCATATATCTCTTTAACATTATTCCTGCCTTCACTCCATCCGCCATTTCTAAGGCTTTCCGATAGCTTCCAAATATTTTTAAGAGACATTATTGTAAGACCTAAAGTAGTTTCGGCAACACCCATGCCCAAAACCGGAGCTGAACCTGTAACCCTTACTCCCTTATCCCACAGTTCCTGTGAAACTATACCTTTGACGCTTCCAGCAGCATGTATTACTAATTCAAGGTGAGGCGCAGCACTAAGGATATCCTCATTAAGATTTGGTGATCCCCAGGATGTAATAACTATATTTGCTCCTTCTATTAATTCTTTTGTTCGTTCCGGATCAGGGTTTGCCGTATCATTATTAATGATCAGTTCGCCTTTTTTTGATAGTTCACTGAGAGTTTCCTCCGAGAATATTTTACCTGTTAATTCCTTATTTAACAATGAAACTATTTTTTTCAAGTTCAACACCCCTTATAATTACTAATTTTTTCTATTGTGTATGCACTCGTTTACTACTTTCCATAATACCAATTCTCATTATGTACTAAGCATACATATACTGCCACATATTGCATGCACACATACTGCATGTATGCATACTAATTCATACACAATACATATACTAATCATATGCCATATGTCATATGCATATTAAACATATAATACCATACACATATTATACATAATCTAACCAATAATACTTTGCAAAATATCATCTTTATTTTGCACAATTTAAAAATCAGCATTACCTTTTAAAATCAATTTAATACTACTTTGTTGTGTTGCCAAATTGGCATAGTAGTATTAATGTTTTGACATCAACTACTCTGCCATACTTGTTAACGCACCAAGATCCATTATTTTTACAGATTCCCGATAAAATTCAATAACTCCTTCATCTCTCATCCTGCACATTTCACGGGAAAGAGACGGCCGTGTTATATTTAGGAAATCTGCCAGTTCATTACGCTTCATAGGCATAACAAACGTTGTCTGTCTTTCTTTTTTATACTGTTCAAGAAGATAACTACTTATCTTGCCTCTTATGCTTTTCATTGAGAGGTATTGTACTTTTTGGTTAAGTAAGAGAGCCTTTTTAGAAACAATATTGAGCATGTTGGATATTAGATGCTTGTGACTTATGCATAATTTCCTGCAAGTACCCAAAATTATTTTAGGAGTTATATACATCACAGTACAGGCAGTTTGTGCAATTACTGTTGCAGGCCAAACTTCAGTCCCTGCAAATGCTGCAATTTCCCCAAAAATTTCACCTGGACCCAATATATCAATAATTATGCGATCCCCCGCTGCATTTTCTTTCGTTACCGCGACGCTTCCTGAAAGAACCAGTCCCAGGCCGTCATATTTATTACCACTTATAGCGGCAAATTCATTTTTTTCATAACTCGATATCTTAGGTTTGAGGCATTCAAGCATATTCTCAAGTTCTTCTTCATCTATCCCATAAAAAAGTCTGCAATTTAATAAAACCTTAATCCATTTATTAATCATGTACACCACCTTTTCATAGACTTTTACAGCCGTTAATAATTTTAATTGTTCCTTTAACTTATTTAATTCTTTGAATTTTTATAGCTCTATGTAGTTTGTTAAAGCCTTTTTAGAATATTACATGCATTCCTCTATATTGGTAACTTAGGTTACCGATTTACTGATTTCATTTTAATATAATGAGACTGTAAAAACAAGACAATGTTTTTATCAAAAGGATTTTCAATTATTAAATTACAAAATATGATTTATGTAAAAACGTGAAATATAGATAACACACAAAAGAAGCTACACTATAAAAGTTTTGTGCGCTTATGTTACATTAATTAATACGCAAAAATCCAATTTGTTCCTTGCAAAATCATTTTTGCGTTATATATAGGAATTTAATAGTTTATCAAAAATATTCTTGATATGTAAAATAATATATAAAATAGGAAGGAGAAATATTATGATAAAAAGAAAAATTGTTAAGATAGACGAAAATAAGTGCAACGGTTGCGGCATCTGTGTTAATGCCTGCCACGAAGGAGCACTGCAGCTAATTGATGGGAAAGCCAAGCTGGTATCCGAATCATACTGTGACGGATTGGGTGCCTGCCTTCCTGCCTGCCCTGAAGAAGCAATTATCATCGAAGAACGTATAGCTGAAGCATTTGACTCAGAGAGTATCTGCGGACAAAAAGAAGAAAATAATACTCTGGCTTGCGGATGCCCTGGAAGTCATGCTAAATCTTTAGAAAGAAAAACAGAAAAATTGCAAGCATCTCCTTCACAGCAGAAAGATATGTATTCTGAAATTGCTGAATCACAGTTGCGTCAATGGCCTGTACAAATTAAATTGGTACCAGTTAATGCCCCGTATTTTAAGAATGCTCATCTTCTTGTGGCGGCAGATTGTACAGCTTATGCGTATGCAAATATTCATAATGATTTTATGCGTAATAAAATAACACTTATAGGGTGCCCAAAACTTGATGATATTAATTATGCTGAAAAGCTTGCAGAGATATTGAAAGCTCACGATATAAAAAGCATTACAGTTTTAAGGATGGAAGTACCCTGCTGTGGAGGTATAGTTTATGCGGTAAAGCAGGCCATGTTAAATAGTGGGAAAATGATTCCATGGAACGTGGTTACTATTAGTACTAATGGGGATATTCTAGAGGAGTAAATGTTGACTTCGCAAAATCACTTTGACTTGGTAAAATCACTTATATTATAATAAAGTTAAATAGTCCCAAAGGAGGAATAAAAATGATTGAAAAGCAATATAAGTTTATCAAAACCGACACAAAGCTTATTGAAAGGGTACTTGAAGATGACAACGCAGGTATTAACCATATGGTTCTGCCCAAGGGAGATGCTTTACCTGAGCACTTCTCAAATTCACATGTTTATATGATAGTTGTTCGTGGTAATATTACATTAAGACTGGATGAACAGGAGACTCATGAATATCCTGCAGGAAGCATAATAAATATTCCTTACAACACAAAGATGAATGTATCAAATCAGCATGATGAAGTTCTGGAATTTTTTGTTGTTAAGGCTCCGAGTCCAAGAAAATTCGCTTCACTTAAGCCTTAAACAATAATGCAATTTTCTTGTTCGCCAGGGAAACCCAGGTTTCCTTCGACGGATTGTGCTTTTTTTAGTTTCGGAGGCAATAACTAATTTCTTACAAAAAACTTTAGGTAAGGGGAGATAAATATAATGTCAAACATGTTTTGTTTTCAATGTGAGCAAACTGCAGGAGGAAAGGCCTGCACACAATCAGGTGTTTGCGGTAAAAAACCTGATGTATCAAATAAGCAGGATGAATTAATCTGCGCATTAGTTGGTTTAGCGAGAGCAGCAGCAGGAAAAGTTCCGGGAAGGCTCGCAAATGAACTTATGATGCAAGGCCTTTTCGCTACAATAACAAATGTAAATTTTGATAAAGAGAGGATTAATGAACTTAAAAATCAGATCCTGGATGAAAAGGAGCGACTTGGAGGTGCTGAGGATCTGGCCTTCGATACTCTTTGGAACGGGGACAGTGATATTGTATCACTTCGTTCAACATTGCTTCTTGGGTTAAGAGGCATGGCGGCATATGCCTGGCATGCCTATGTTCTCGGGAAAGAAGACCCTGAAGTTACCTCCTGGTTTTATAAGGGGATGCGTGCCATTGGAGAAGAACATACCATTGATGAATGGCTCAATCTTCTTATAGGATTCGGACTTATTAATTTGAAATGCATGGAGCTTTTGGATAATGCTAATACATCCATTTATGGTCATCCGGTGCCCACAAGGGTTACTACCATAATTGAAAAGGGTCCTTTCATTGTTGTAACAGGCCATGACCTCCATGATTTAAAGCAATTGCTGGATCAGACACAAGGAAAGAGTATAAATATTTACACTCATGGGGAAATGCTTCCTGCTCATGGATATCCTGAGTTGAAAAAATATCCTCATTTGAAAGGCAACTTTGGTACTGCATGGCAGAATCAACAAAAAGAATTTGACAGCATACCTGCTCCTATTCTATTTACAACCAACTGTCTTATGCCTCCAAAAGCTTCATATGCTGATAGAGTGTTCACCACAGCAGTGGTAGGCTATCCTCAAATAGAACACATACCTGATAGAGATGGCAGCAAAGATTTTACCCCTGTCATTAATAAGGCTCTAGAATTAGGCGGCTGGGCTGAAGATAAACACTTAACAGGTATTAACGGAGGTACGGAACTCATAACCGGTTTTGCACATAATACAGTATTAGGAGTTGCAGATAAGGTTATTGATGCAGTTAAAGCAGGAGCAATCCGGCATTTCTTCCTTGTAGGAGGATGTGATGGAGCGAAACCCGGAAGAAACTATTATACTGATTTTGTAAAGAAAACTCCGGAAGATTCTGTGATACTTACCCTAGCCTGCGGTAAATTCCGTTTTAATGATCTTAATCTTGGTGAGATTGGCGGACTTCCACGTATTATGGATATGGGTCAGTGCAACGATGCATATTCCGCAATACAGGTAGCTCTTGCTCTTGCAAATGCTTTTAATTGCGGAGTTAATGATCTGCCTTTAACTCTTGTATTATCATGGTATGAGCAAAAAGCGGTGTGTATTCTGCTTACTCTTCTGGCACTGGGTATAAAGAATATATATATTGGGCCTTCTGTCCCTGCATTTTTCTCAGCCAATGTTCTCAATGTTCTGGTTGAAAAATTCGGTATAAAGCCAATTAGCACTCCGGATGAAGACCTTAAAGCTATACTTGGATAATCATATTCGTATAATCGTAAGCTTTATTTAATCTTAATGTTCAAACTTAAATGGGACACATCTGAGCACCTCATAGTGCTTAGATGTGTCCCATTACCTTTAGCCTAAAGTCAAACTGGTAATAAACAAACACTTTGAAAAGGGTATGTTTTCTTCTGTAAAATTAGGGTTTTCCCATACAACAGGAGACAGGGTTTTTATTACACCCGGTGATTACCCTCTGGTCTCCTGCGAGGTTTATCAGTCTATGCTTAAAGATAAGAGTGATATTGTTATACCTATATATAATAACCTTACGGGTCATCCGGTGCTTATAAATAAAGTAGCAATTTTTTATATCTTTTGTGTTTTTCATAAATACTTTGCCAAAACATTTTTATCAACTGCCGATACCGAATCCTCGTCAACATAGATATTTGCATTTTTGTGTGTTTTTAGCATTGTGGCGGGAATCATATTGGTCAGGTCATTTTCCAGTGTAATCTTTATAGCATTAGCCTTTACTTTGTATGGAACACTGGATAATATTACATTACACTGCATAATTTGGTGTACAGACATTGATATTGCCTGCTTGGGTACATCATCTATTGTTGGGAACCATCCTTCTCCAACCTGCTGTTTTTTACACTTATCATCAAGATTAACTATTATAAATGGTTTTGTGGTTTCAAAATCTGCCGGTGGGTCATTAAATGCTATATGAGCATTTTCTCCTATCCCTATTAATCCCAGATGTATAGGCTCTCTGGTAACTTCCTTACTTAGTGCAAGAATTTTACTCTCCACATCCCCTTCTCCATCAACAAAGAATACTTTGCCGGGATTGACAATACTTACAAATCTCTCTTTCAGGTATTTTCTAAAGCTTGCAGGATGAGTTTCAGGTAGGTTTATATATTCATCCAAGTGGAACATTTCAACTTTGCTCCAGTTAATATCCTCTTTTACCAGATACTTTAATGTATCAAACTGGGATGCCCCTGTAGATAAAATAATTCTAGCCTTACCGTCTTTCTCTATTGCCTGCCTTATTATTTCTGCGGAAAAAGCTGCAGCTGCCTTACCTAATTCATCAGAATTTTTTAATACTTTAACTTTCATGCTAATTACCCCCTTCATAATATGGTGATGATAATGTATGGAATAGTAATCGATTACTATTTGCTATATACACATAATATCAAAACTTTGGAGAAGTATCAACAACAATTTGCAATTTTGGGGACAGTCCTCTCTCTTTTGTAATTTGGGGGACAGTCCTCTCTTTTTTGCATTCATGTAAAATACTCAATCACTGCTTCAGGAAATCTCTCTTTAATAAGATTTGTTATGAATTCCTTAATTTCACCAGCTTGCTCTTTGGGATACACATATTTATACCTGCCGAATCTACCCCATTTCATGGTTCGATGTTCTTCATCCATGTCAAGTTTAGTTCGAGGAAATCTTTCAATTATTAGTTTTTTTGCAACAGATGTAAATCTATGCTGGATCAATTCAAATGTTATCTCATTCCCAGAAAATTGAGGACCTAAACGCTCTCCAAGTTTACTGAAAAGTTCAAAATACTCTTCCTTCCAATTATCATATACCATTATGGGAGCTATTATAAAGCCGATAGGGTAACCGGCATCTACCAGTTTCAGTGCAGCCTCCATACGCTCATCCAGAGTTGCTGTATTATGTTCAAAATTATCTATTACATATCTGGAATTCATGCTTATTCTAAAGCGGGTGTGGCCGTTGTGTTTTAGTTTTAGCAATGAATCCACATTACTGAACTTTGTAACCACTCTTAGCCTTGCCTTCTCAAGACTGCCAAAAAACTCTATAGTCTTTGCAAGACTACCGGTAATATGTTCTAGAGACAGTGGGTCACCAAGGCTTGCTGCTTCAAAAGTTGTTATTTCATCCTCATCTTCCTTAATATGCTGTTTTATTATATTAAATATATCTTCTATATTAACGAAAATTTTAATATAGGGTTTATTACCTTGAGTTGTCTGGAGATAGCAATATTCGCAATTTCCAGGGCAGTTGCTTACAAGAGAAAATTCGAAGTCTGCAGAAGGTTTACAGACATCCAGTTCTTTCCCTTTCATTGTAGTGACAACAAGAGTTTTTTTTGAATGCACATATTTAGATGAAGTTGAATTCCCAGGTATATATCGAAATGCATTTTTTATTCCTGCTTCTATAATTTCTACATTGTTGTTATTTTCAAAAAAGTTAAATAATTCCATACCCAGGGGATAATTAAGAGATGAAGGTTCAAAAATAACCCTTTCCGGCATGAATAATCTCATTAAACCACCCTTTCAAATTTAACCTGCATTTAATACTACTATGCTAATTTGGGAACATGACAAAGTAGCATTAAGTCAATATATATATTTCCCAATTCTTATTCTTTTATTATTATGGGTGCTAAATGTGACGGGTAGAATTTTTTTATATAAATTTCCCTATTTTTAAGTCTAAATAATAAGAATTATACCAGTAATTACAAAGGCCGCTCCTATAAATCTTACTAAAGTTATTTTTTCGCCCAAAAATATGCACGCAAATAAAAGAGTTACAAAAGGTGAACTGGACATAATAATTGTAACAAGTGAAACATCACCCCTCTTAATAGCTGCAAAATATGCAAGATCCCCTACCAGGGTTGCTAAAAGAGATTCTATAGCAATAAGTAAAAGCGTATATACCGGGATTCCCTTCATCTGAGAAAATGTTCCATTGGCAACTGCCCAGCAAGTTACTACACTAGCTGCAAATAATGTTCTAAATACCAATCCCACAGACGGATTCATATTTTTTAGCCCTACTTTGGCAAAAATTGGTGCGATCCCCCAGCAGATCATTCCAAATAATGCTAGCAAAAAAACTGACATTCTTCCTTTTCTCCTTAAAGGATTTAATAATTTTTTTATTTTATTACCCATTTTTCCCAACCTAACTTGCTTCGCTTATTTGTTTGGCTTATTTGCTTCACTTATATATTTTTCGATTGTTTAAGCTCTTAAATAGATTTTATTCACAGATATAAAAAATATGTCCACTTTCGTACTACAATTTTTTCATTTAATACAGCGGATTGTTCATTTTAGCTGTACATGCAATTTACTAATTTCATTAATATATTAATATTATGATGTTGTATTCTGTTAACTGTAAAAATAATCTGTTGCAGACCAAAAAACCTTTGTAATGTAGTTTTTTTGTATGTTATCAGTACTATGCCAATTTGGGAAGCAATGTTTTCCGGGATAATTTTTATTGTCTTTTCTTCATAATGGCTATATTTCCTATATCTGCTTAAATACATCCTACAAAAATGCATATAATAAATTGCAAATAATATCGATTGTGTTTATAAAAATATTTAAGAAATGGTGGTTGTCTACTGGTGAAAAAAGTATTAATAATTATACTTTCAATAGTTTTATTTACCGGAAGTATTGTTTTTGCAGGTATAAAAAGCTTTAACAGGAAATATTCGCAACATAATGATTCCAGGGCTGAAGAACAACCAAAGCCTATACCGGGAAATATTGCATATGAAGGCGGCGATGTAACGGAAATCATAAATGTCCCCGGCGGGAATTCGGAATCGGAATCGGGTTCCGATTCTGATTCTGGCACTCTAAATGCGATTGCTTCAGGACCTGTTAAAGAGGTTCCCTGGGAGAATGAAGATACTTTCAAGGAAGCATTGATGCAAAGTGGTGCAACTACAATATTGGCTGCTTTCCGTACAGTTTTAAAAGACCCATTGCCCGGTGAGGAATTTAATGTTCATTTAGCAGCCCGCATGCTTGCAGGAACAATATTAAAGCCTCAGGAGATATTTTCCCAAAATAAGCTCCTTGGTCCTTATACAGAATCCCGAGGTTATCAGGAAGGACCAACATATATGGGTTCAAGATTAGCTAAAACCTACGGAGGAGGCGTATGCAAAATTGCTTCTACCTTGTATAATGTGTCAGTTTTGAGTAATCTACAGATAATCGAACGCCATGCTCACAGCATGCCTGTCCCATATGTACCTTATGGTCAGGATGCTACAGTGGCATATGGTGCTAAAGATTTCAAATTTAAAAACACCTCAAATTCACAAATACTTATTTGGGCTATGGGGGTTGATAACATCCTTTATATTGCATTCTATGGCAGCTATATCCCTCCAAAAATTGAATGGAAGCATAATATAATTGAAACCTCTAAAGCACCGGTAATATATAAAACGAACTCAGAGTTATCTGAGTTAGAAGAAAAAATTATACTTGAAGGTATGGATGGCGCTGTAGTAAAATCGTGGATAATAATTGAAAACCGGGATGGAACAAATGAAATAAAGCAAATGGGTACAAGCTACTATTCTCCTATGCCTCATATTATTGAAAGAAGACAATAAAGTTGAATTAACATATGGTATTTTGCTTATCCAGCACATTTTCAGGCATGTTTAAGGCACATTTTCAGGTATATTTTAAATCAAATTATTATATGCTTAATGTAAGAGTCAAAGTGTATTCGGAAAGAGGTTCAAGTAATGACTGTCGCCAAGAAAAGGCAATATAGAGAAAAATACAGAAAAGCCAGAATACATTTATTTATATATTCAGCTGGTAATAAATATACTCTACGAAAGGGAAGGTTCGTACTGTTTCTACTGTCGCAAGCTTTCTCAGGACTTGGAGATACTTTTAAATTTATTGCTATAACATCATTGCTTGTAAATATTACCGGTTCCGGGCTTTCGGCAGGACTTAGCCTTGCATTTTCAATAGTACCCGGTATTTTGTTTTCATTGTTTGCAGGAGCTATAGGGGATTTACTCCCCGCAAAATTCCTGCTTGTTGTAATCGAGTTGATACGTAGTATTATAGGTCTACTGTTCATAAATAACAGAAATTTAGCCCATGTTTATATACTAATTACACTCCTATCTTCCCTGGACGCTTTTTATAATCCTCCCTTAAGAAAAACTTTGGTAAATTTGTCCAGCGAAAAAAATAATCAGTCCGGCGAAAAGGATGTACTGCCCGGCAACTCACTTTTAAGTGGTACTTTTGCTGTAACAAGCATACTCGGATCATTGGGGGCTGGTATAGTAGTAAGTAAATGGAGTGTAAGAATTGCATTACTGCTAAATTGCTATTTTCATTTAGTAGCAGCAGTGCTTCTGATATTTTTACGTACAGCCCATAAAGAATGTATCTATAAAAGGCCCGGTACTCATAGTAATCCTAGTACTTCTGGTACAACTGGTACTTCTGGTACAACTGGTATTCTGGAGGGATATCGCTACATAGATAAAATAGTCCCAATAAAGAAAACAATTCTAGCAAATGCTATATTAGGCTTTGGAGTCATATCAGTAAATATGGCTTTCTACCCCTTTGCTTTTGACAACCTGAAAGTTACAGAAAAAGGTTGGGGTCTTATGATGTCAATATTTTATAGTTCTAATCTTATATCTATGGCAATATCACTATGGCTTAACAAAAAAATCAGCTGTATAAAGAGGAAAAGAGTCATTTATGATGCAATCATATATATTTCCCTTATAACTATATCATGCATATGGTTTGTCTATAGCCGAACATATAGTCTTCCATTAATATTAATTGTTCAATTACTGGAAGGTGCGCTAATATCCCTATGCGCTATTCTGCTTATGTCAAAGCTTCAGTCGGTTACTGAAGAAGGCATACTCGGAAGAGTAACCGGAATAAATGATTTTATCACCTCTATTAGCAAAATTGCCGGTATATTCCTAGCTTATAATATCATTAAAAGACGTTCTCCAATATATGTCTTTCTATTTAACTCTACTTGTTTCTTAATATTTGCCTTATACAATCTTGTTTTATAGACTTTTCCTTATATAATATTGTTTTTCCTTTTTCAATGTATCAGACGCATGAAATCACCAAATTGATTGGACCGGCATATACATATTCTGTTTATCTCATAATTTCCAGCCAACCCATCGTAAACACCTTTTTTTGTATTGACAGCATAGCTATAATGTTTTGCTGCAATATCCGCTACTTTCTGATTATAGCAACCATATGGATAGGCAATGGTATATACAGGTTCTCCTGTTATTTCTTCTATAATCGCCTTTGATTCCACAAATTCATTTTCAAGTTCTTCTTCATTTAATTTATCAAGTTCAGGATGACTTAACGTATGACTTTGAAATGATATAATATCTTTCATTTCTTTTATCTGAGCTTCATTCAAATAGCCCGGTTTATTTACATATCCTGCCACCATAAATACAGTTGCCTTAAAGTTAAACTTTTTTAGTATAGGATAGGCTATATGGTAGTTGTCTACATAGCCGTCATCAAATGTAATTATAACCGGTTTTTTATATTTCCAGTAACTGCTTACCTCATTAAAATGCAGAGGTGTATATTTCCTTTTTGACATGTATTCTATTTGTTTGTAGAATTCTTCAGGTTTTACAAAAAGTTCCTCTATGCCTTTAATATTATTATTTACAGCATGATATGCAAGTATAATAACACCTTTCCTTGCACCCGTACCCTTCATAATAAAAATTGGAGAAAGAAACATTATTATTACTATAATCTTAAGTTTTATGTTTAAACCAGTGTGCACCAAATCACCATCTTTTTAAATAGTATATACACAATTATTTATTTAAATTCATACTATAAAGCATGAATCTAATTGTTATATGTTTTGTTTTATACAGTTTTGTTTTATACAGTTTACTTTATACATACAGCTTTACTATATGTGGCTTCATTTTATGCAGCTTCATTTTTATACAACTTTATTTTATACAACTTTTTGCTTTATATAACTTTTTGCAGAAAATTGCATAGCAAACTCGCTTCTTTCAGGATTCAGGGGGAGCTTGCAATCTCTCACTGAATAAAGTTGTAATTATAATTTGGCTAAACAATATATTAAGGAGGATTCCCGATTTGTATAAACTTGATCAAAATAGTACTCCATTGTTTGACGCTCTTAAAAAATATGTAGATGATAATGTAATCCCATTTCATGTGCCTGGTCATAAAAAAGGTCGCGGCATACCTGAGTTAAAAGATTATATAGGTGATTTAGCTTTGAATATGGATGTAAACGGGATGGAGGATCTGGACTTTATAAATAGCCCCACTGGGGTTATATATGAATCCGAAGCTCTTATGGCTGAAGCATATAAGGCAGAAAATGCATTTTTTCTTGTAAATGGTTCAAGTTCCGGTGTTCAGACTATGATCCTGAGTACATGTGAACCCGGAAGTAAAATTATTATCCCCAGAAATGCTCATAAATCAACTATAGGTGGAGTAATTCTCAGCGGTGCAATACCAGTATATGTACAACCTGAAATTAGCCGAAACATTGGTATTGCAATGGGTACACCCCTTAGCAGTATAAAAAATGCAGTCAGGAAAGAACCTCATGCAAAAGCAGTATTCATAATTAATCCTACATATTATGGAGTAACTTCCGATATTAAAGCTATCATAAATATAGCTCACACACATGGTATGGCTGTACTTGCGGATGAAGCCCATGGTGCCCATATGCCTTTTCATAAGGATTTTCCTGTAACAGCTATGGAAACAGGAGCAGATATAAGTACAGTAAGTATTCATAAAACAGCCGGCTCATTGACACAGAGCTCGGCGCTGCTTCTAAAAAGCAAAATTGTTTCATCTGAAAAAGTGAAAGAGGTATTGAATCTAACATATACTTCCAGTGCGTCTTATCTGCTTATGTGTTCACTGGATATAGCAAGAAAGCAAATGGCTGTTAAAGGAGCCGAAATTCTTGAAGAAGTTCTTGGTTTAGCCAGGTGGGCAAGGCAGGAAATTAACAAAATTGATGGGCTTTATGCATTTGGCAAAGAAATTATAGGTTCACCCGGCTGCTGCAACTTTGATGAAACTAAAATTGGTATTAATGTAAGAAATCTCGGATATACAGGTTATCAGATAGAATCAATGCTTAGAAAAGAATATAACATACAGATTGAAATGTCTGATCTGTACAATATCCTTGCATTAATTACCATAGGGGATAGAAAAGAGGATGTGGCAAGCTTAATTAATGCCCTTAAGGATATTTCTTCCAAGACTGAAATTAGAGAGTTAAAGAACTGCCTAATATTACCTCCTGTTCCTGAAATGATTGTATCACCACGAGATGCATTTTACAATTCGAAGAAAATAGTAAAACTAGAAAATGCAGAAGGAGAAATTGCCGGTGAAATGATTATGGCATACCCTCCTGGAATACCTGTTATCTGTATTGGTGAAAGAATAACAGACGATATTATTGACTACATCAGGATACTAAAAGGTGAAAAGTGCAAACTGCAGGGTACCTGTGACCCACATGTAAACTTTATAAGGGTATTGGGAAAGGAGTCAAATTAGCTATGCCAGTCTGCCGGTCATGGGGCAGCCACCGAGAACATGAATTAAGGGGGACAGTTCTCTCGATTATGGAGTATGGAGGACTGTCCCCCTTTAATATGGAGAACTGTCCCCCATATTTTGCTCTCGATTATGCAGGACTGTCCCCCGTATTTGCTCTCGATTATGCAGGACTGTCCCCCGTATTTGCTCTCGATTATGCAGGACTGTCCCCCATATCATTTTAGCTACAATAATGGACTCAAGAGTAAGATTTCTTCATTTTGCCTATATATAACTGGAAACTGGGAAATTGGTATTGGGTTCGTACCCCTGCCAACTTCAATTGTAAAACCCGGTCGTCCATACTCCTGTATGAACCAATCCTTGTACCCGGCATAAGCAGCTTCTCCTGGACCTCCTACAAGAGCATATCCGCTAATTTCGGAAAATATATTACCAATAGTTATAGATTCTGGTGGAGCAAGGTTTTCAAACTGCCAATATATCACTTCACCTTGTGTATGGTAAGCTATTACCATGTTAAAATTATGGTTTCTGGTAAAATTGGCCATAGCGATTGTTTCAGGCTCTGATAGAGGTTCTTCTCCTCCATAATCTCTCGGAGCTGGACCTGTTATTCCCTGCTCAATTTGATTTTGCTTCTCTTTTTCCCAGCTGGCAGGATAGTTTACATTTAAGTCTACGCCCCTGATATTGGCCTTCCAAACCCATGGTAAAGGCAAGCCTGTTTTATTAAGGAGCGCCGCCTGTCTGTACGCAGGATCAGTATAATTGGGCCAGTAGTTCACAAGATCCACTCCATCAGGATTGACCATTGGAACTATATATATACTGCTTGTATTATATAATTGAGGTATATTATATCCTCTTATACTCCCTCCGGTAGAATATGCTTTACTGTAATTTTCTATGAATTTCATTAATAAAGGAGTAGTTATCCATTCATTTGCATGATGAGCCCCATTGTAGGAAACTTGTCTTCCGCCTCTCCCCAGTCTTATATAATATAGGTTTTTTCCCATTACACTTCTGCCTATAGTGCCTGTTTCAAGAAATGGATACCTCACTTTCAAGCCCTGTATTTGGCGTTCAATAATTTCATATGTGTAATCTATATCATCAAATACTATATCTATCCCATATGGAACAACAATTCTTTGTCCAGGTATAAGCATATTTGGATTAATACCAGGGTTCGCAGTTAATATAGCATTTACAGTAGTATAATATCTTCTTGCTATTTTATAAAAAGTATCACCGGGACGAATTGTATAGATATCATATCCTCTAAGGAGTCTTTCAAAAACAGCCCAGGTTTGGGGGCCTACAACACCATCAGCTGTAAGCCCATTATTCATTTGAAATTGAATTACCGCCTGCCGGGTAATTGAACCAAATATGCCATCTACAGCACCTGCATTATAACCTATCCTGTTGAGAAGGCTTTGCACAAGCTTTACATCAGGCCCGGTTGAGCCTAAACTTAAAATTTCTATTTTAACTCACCACTTTTCCTTTTTTCTATAAAAACTTCGTTCTAAAATCTTCATAATAGACTAATACTACGTCAATTTGGGAAGCGATGTCTTCCGGGATAATTTTTGATAGCATCGGGAAGATGTCGCACAGGGAAATGTCTCTAAGAAAGCCTTGCGACCCTTCCCTCAGATGCATTCCTTACGGGTCAGCAAAAATTACCCTCCAGAAATGCGCTTTCCATTGGCAGCATGACAAAGTAGTATTACTAATAGATTTTCTAAAACCTATATAATAACGGTCTACATAATCATAATATGAAAATTTCAAGAAAATGTTCATGGTAGGTTATGAAAGCGACTTGAGCTTCCGGAGAGCTTTTTCGAGGTATGCAGGCATATCTCCAAGCCAGTTTAAAAAGCTGTGATAGGCTCGGAATGTCCCAGGTGTCTTGAGAGCGAATACCGTGTTTCATGGAAGAACTCTGCAATTTTTGCAGGATTCTCCCATGAAATAAACTTATTTTTGAATAATAACTTTAGTACCTACACGGATATATTCATATAATTCTTCCACATCCTTGTTTCTAAGGCCTACACACCCCCATGTCCAATCCTTTCCAAATTCGGGAATGCTGCCACCGTGAATGCCTACTCCGCCTCCAAGAGCAGTACGCTGCGGAGGAATTTTACCTTTATTATATGCTGTCAAAATAGAATTATATGTCTGCTGATCAATTATCTCCTTGCCAAGTCCACGAGCAGCATCTTCAATATTTGGATAGCTAAGCCTCATCCACCTGGATCCAAGGTACATATCTGCAGGATTCAAAACCAGCTTTTCACATATATAGAATGTTCCTTCAGGGGTCCTATGATCGCCTGCAATTTCCTTATCTGCAGAGCCGCCATCACCCAGCTCCACATGGTATGATTTTAATATGCTTCCATTTGCATAAACCGAAAGAACATGATCGGATTTATCTACAAGGATTTCGAAAACTCCTGAAGATTTGTTAATGCCTTTATCGGCAATTATGGCAGCCAATGACCTGCCTGGAATTACCAGCACCTGTCCTGGGAAAATCAAATCGCCAGTAAGATTATTGGTGCTTTTTATCTCATTTATAGTAACTCCATATTTTCGTGCAATGAAATATAGACTGTCCCCTCTTGCGACAGCATATACATTACCATCCATTCTTGTATTGGCAGGTATTTTCAGCACCTGTCCCGGATATATTATATCTGAAATAAGCGAATTTTCACTTTTTAACTTACTCAAAGCAACACCATATTTGGTGGCAATAATATAAAGTGTATCTCCTTTTTGAACAGTATACTGAGTTATAGCTGTTGCCTTTTCAACTGCGTAAACTGCACTATTTCCCGTTATTACTGTTACAAATAACAAGCAAATAGAAAACAGTAATAAAACAAAAGTAATCTTTAACTTATTATACAGCATTTTATTTAGCATTACATTTTCCCCCTTTACTAAGAAAATATTGTTAACCAACAAAAAAATGTTGCCGGAATATTGTAACATGAATGCAGCATTAAATTCTATAGTAAATTAAGGTGCAAATGTATCGAAATGCATCTATTTGTATATGTTGTATAATTGATTACACTGCAAAAAGTCATGTTCCAACAAAATTTCGATAGCAACGGAAAGATGCCGTGCGGGGAAATGTCTCTAAAGCAGGTCTTGCAACACTTTCCTTAGGAAGTATTCCTTAGTGGTCAGCAAAATTTTGTTTACATATTGGACTTTTGCAGTGTAATAGAGTTATTTCAGCAGAATTATAATTATATTTGTGAAAATTATTTCATTTATATTATTCTCATTTTGAGCAAGGGCATACTTTAATACAAATACCACAAACCGAACCGCGGCCAATATGCTTAAAATTCTTGTTCATGTATTCAGAACAAGCTCTTGCATCAATAATTTCTTCCCGCTTCATGCCAATATGCCATTCCTTTCCGGTCAAAGCCATGGCAGGACAAGCTTCCACACATCTGTTACATGAGGAACATCTACTTTTCAGTATTATGTTTCCCTCAGAACACTCCATATCACCTAAATTCGAATTAGAGGAATCAGTGAGAACTGTCCCCAATCTAACCCTGGGGCCAAACTCCCTATGAATAAAAAGTCCATTCTTCCCAATCCAGCCCTGACCTGAAGCTACAGCCCCGGTTTTATGGGGAAAGACTCCACTGAAAGGTTCAGGTGCATCAGGTATGCTCTGGGAGGCTGCAATAGTGTAAGCTTTATACCCATTATCCTGCAAAAAAAGCATGATCCTCAGGCCAATCTGATCTATCAGAGCATTTACAGAACGGTAATGATTAAAATAGGTAAACGTTGGTTTATCTTCTATTTCATCGATAATGGCATCTGATAACCTTATGCCGAAAGATATAGCATAAGGGTATTTTTTTAATGATTCAGGCAGCATTTTTGAAACATCAGAGAAACCTACAAATGAACCCCCAAGCCCTAATATTAATTCTCGCAATTTATCTTCCAGATTTAGTTTTGTGTCTTGCTTTGCTATATTTACATCCTTACCTGCTAAACTGTCATTGTTTAGCAGGTTTTTACCAATATATTCCATTATAGTTATTATCCCTTACCTTTCTCTGGATTCCATACTGCGATTTCGTCTACCCTCTTGGTGCAATACGGCTAGGTGATACGATAAATCCATAGAAATTCCCGTATTTCACCAGTCCGGGTTTGCCTGTAAAGCTTAACCTTTCTTCATCAAGTTCTTCTATACGCTCAAATTTTCCGTCCAGATAATCCCCAATCTGCTCAATTGCACTCTGAATGCGAATAAGAAGAGAACCGTAACGCATATCCATAATATCCCATCCAAGAGCCTTGTTTATAACAAACCACTGCTCCTTATGAATGCTGCGTAGTTCTTTAACCCTCTTTTCCAGTTCCGGCAATTGAATCTCAACAAAAGCCCTTAATGCAGAACTGTCCCCATTACGATAAGCTTCGGTTATTTTTATACCCATTTCCGACTTAATTGACAGCACCTGGCTTACTTTAGACAGATACTCAAATATAAACCCATATTCACCATTCCGATTAACAGCGTTTTCCAGGGTCTTCGCCAGTTTTTCATAATGTGCGTTAAGCGGCAGTCCTTCTATATTATAATCAATCAAACCTGTAAGCAAGTCCTGCCACATAAGATATTTGCTTGGGTTGCAGGTTTCCATATTATCTTCATCTGTTCCCGGGATTTCATCAAGATATTTAATAGAAATAAAATCATCATAATTGCACCCGGTGCAGAACTCAAATCTATTCTTTAATTTGTCCATATCCAGTTCTTTTGAGTATCCATGTTCTGCGAACAACTGCAGTCCCAGAAGATTGGAATAGACATTGCTTTCAGTACCATTATCTCCCCATATAGTAACGAATACTTCCTTGACTCCCTCTTTCTTGCATGCATTCAATGCAGGATTGGTTGTACGGAAAGTTTTACCCCAGTTGGCACAGAAACCGATCCAGGTCCATATGCCTCCAGCAAAAATAGGCTCTGATCCAAATTTGCGGTGCAGTTTTATAAATTCACGGTAGAATTCTTCATCATCATGGTAATAATCCCAATAAACCAGTTGAGCACCTTTAGGTACTGTATCAAGAAGTTCCTGAGAAATTTCTATGTCTATATCATAATAGCCCCCCGATTTGGAAGCAGCACGGAAATACATGTCACTCCAGAACATTGGCTTCAGATTGTGCTTTCTTACTATTTCCAGCACCCTTGCCAGATGCTCGTTCATTATATCAAATTTCTTTCTTAGACCGTGTTTATCAAAATAAGCTCCCATTCCCAATCTCCATGCTTCATCCATACCAATATGGATACGTTTTGTACGGAATGGTGCAGCTGCAGCTACAATAAGATCCTCAATAAACTTATAGACTTTCTCTTCCCCTACCAGAAGAGTCTCTTCATCATCACGCATATCCCAATATACAGGCCATTTTAATATGTCTATAAGATGAGCCAGTGTTTGAATGCAGGGAATCATCTCAATACCAAAAATATCTGCATAATCATCACATTCTTTTAAATCTTCATATGAGTACTTGCCTCTCATATATCCAAAGTACGGCTGCTCCTTTACCTCATAGCTGTCCTCACAGTATAGCATAAGCATATTAAGTCCCATAACAGCCATCCTTCTGAGGAAATTTTTGACTGTTTCCACACCTATTACTGCATTACCCTGAGAAACGTCAAACATAGCACCATTCATGGTAAATTGAGGCTCTTCAGTAATTTCAAAATCCTCGTCATTATGCTTCAAGGCCTCCAGCAGCAAGCCCAAAGCACGGAAAAAATGTATTTTTTCTGAATAACGAATTACAGCGTCCAGACCCTTTTTAGCTACATAAATATCACACCCGGATCTCTTTTCCACCTTAATATTTAAACAATCTTTACCATTATTACTAATCTCGTAACCAAAATCCCCGGCCAGTATTCCTATACCTTTCATACATTCCTGCAAATCTCCTGAAAAATGCAACTTCATAATTATTTTCTCCTTTCATTTGTACCATTTGCTTAATATCTTTGCTGTTTAAATTATTTGTGCCATTTACATCATTCGCGTTATTTACACCATTTATGTTATTTGTAATAAATTTGCAAGGATCAGCTGAAGCATTACTTCTACCTCAGATTTTACACGTGTCCCGGGCAATTAGCACACAGGCGGAGGTAAAAATATATCAGAGTTAATTATTTCAGCATTCCTGCAGATAGATAAGTACCTATCAGCTTACCTTTTAAGGCAACTTTCTAATCTATAATATTTTAACATACAATGCTAATTTTTTATAGTTTGAAATTTTACTACTATAATGAATTTTCTTGACAGCATACAAAGTTTGTATATAATAAGGTTGTCTTTATATTTACCGCAATTGCCATTAGTATATATTATTTGTATAAATTGCTTGTACATAATATTCACGTATAACAAATTAACATAAATCATCAATTTATGAGGTGATGTCTGTATGGGAAAAGGAAAATATGAGTATCTTGACATAAACCAGGAAATACATGACGCTGTCATGTATTTTATAAAAAGCCATCTACCATATATGGCAAATCATAAAACGAATCTTTCCCCAGGTGATGGCAACATTTCTTAGCAAGCTTCTTTAAATCCGTGTTAGTATCCAACCCTATCCAACTGTCTATTGAACCTCTGAAACAGTATCTTTGGGCTTCAAATTTTCTGGTTTTCTCATCAATTAGAATAAACCTCATTAGTGCCTGATATCCTACGCATTCACCTTCAAATAGATATATTGTAATCACATTCTTCTTTACATACACTTTTGCATCCAGCTCTTTGGAGATACTATTTTGTACAATGTTTATCTCATTTACAGTTATTATCTGTGGCAAATTTTTCCACAAATATACCATTCCATTTGGCTCTTCATAAATTTCAAACCCATTTGGTATTTTCTCAGCAAGCTTACCTTTACCCATTGTACTTTTGGAAAACCAATAGATGGGGTTGCCTTTTTTGCTTATACCTTCGTGCAGATAATATCTGTCACCTTTGTAGTTAGTATAATGAACCATTATATAATTCATCCTTTTTTATCATGATGTTAAAATAAATAACTCACTACTTAAAATGTACTTATGCATATGATATTATACTAGAAGCCTACTTGAAAACGCAGTTTGTACAACAAGAGTTACACTTTTAATATGCACCCTGACATAATGAATTTTTTTGACAACATACATAGTTTGTATATAATAAAGTTGTCTTCATATTTATTGCAATTACCATTAGTATATAATATTTGTATAAATTACTTGCATATAATATTCACATATAACAATTAATGTAAACCATCAATTTATGAGGTGATGTCTATATGGAAAAAGAAAAATATGATTATCTTGACATAAACCCGGAAAAACACGGCGCCGTTGAGAGTTATGTTATGGAAATAATCAGTAAATATGAAGATTATGAAGGTCTAAGATATACCTACAAAGATTATCTGCAATGGCCTGAAGATGAAAGATGGGAACTTATAGACGGTGTTCCTTATAGTATGAGCCCTGCTCCATCAAAAAGGCACCAGGAAATTTGCCTGGCGTTGTGTTCGGAATTTTATAACTACTTAAAGGGTGAACCCTGCAAAGCCTACATTGCTCCTTTTGATGTTCGTTTGGTGGATGAAGGTGAATCAGATGATGATGCTTCAACCGTTTTACAACCCGACATTGTAGTAATCTGCGATAGAACAAAACTAGATAAGGCAGGTTGTAAAGGAACTCCTGATCTTGTTGTAGAAATTACCTCGCCATATACCGCAAAAAAAGATGTTATTAGGAAATTTGCCGCTTATGAAAAATTTGGGGTAAAAGAATACTGGATTGTGAGGCCAGAAGAGGAAACAGTCACAGTTTTTAAACTCAGTAATGAAAACAAATATGGACGTCCAGAAATATACTGCAGAAACGATAAAATTCAAGTCGGAATTTTTGATGATCTAATAATACAACTGGAAGATATCTTCAAGGATTAAAGCAGATCTTCATTGCCAGATGTAAAGTTCATTTTTGTAATATACTTTTTAGGTGTCGGACTTATCACTAATTTTTCTGCTATATCTTGTATTTTAATTTTATTTGAAGAATCGCATATAAGCTTCTGTGCTTTCTTCATCTTTTCAGCAAAAAGGAATTCAGAAAAATTCATACCTGTTTCCTTCTTAAATAACATGCTGAAATAAGTGTAGTTCATATTTAATAAATTAGCAACCACAGCCATATTAATGGGTGGGCGCATCTTCTATATTTGAAGAAAAATATGGCAAGAAACGATTTCCATGTATAATATTCACTTCAGCAACGGATTGTAGAGTTTAAGTCTACAGAAAAATTCTACCCGTCACATTCACCATCCATGGTTTTGGTGACGGCTCACGACATC
>Ga0116195_1000766_pt1 | contig 23467 bp, 10 predicted proteins | sample AD_SCU002_MetaG_FD_89881 | JGI IMG/M metagenome (GOLD analysis project Ga0116195, IMG submission 89881) | Active sludge microbial communities of municipal wastewater-treating anaerobic digesters from China - AD_SCU002_MetaG | ecosystem: Engineered > Bioreactor > Anaerobic > Digestate | place...
ACCCAACTCCATCGTCAGTGACCACTATCTTAACTATATCACTCTCTATATAAGCATTGATAAATATTTGCCCCTTCTTTTCAGGCTTTTCCATAATACCGTGTATTATAGCGTTTTCAACCAGAGGTTGTAATGTTAACTTTGCCATCTTTAACCCCATTACAGTACTGTCTACATTATAATTGACAGTTATAGCATCCTCAAATCTTTTTGACTGAAGAGCGATATACAGTTTTACATGTTCCAATTCTTCAGCTATTGTTATTATGTCTTTTCCCCCGCTTAAGCTTATACGGTAAAATCTTCCCAAGTCGCTGACCACATCACTGATAGCATCATTACCTGCTTTTAAAGCCATCCAGTTAATAGAGTCCAGCATATTATACAAAAAATGGGGGTTTATCTGAGCCTGTAGAGCACGAAGCTCAGCCTCCCGTTTTAATATTTTCGTCTGATATATCTCGTTGTTTAATTGGTATATTCGTGATATCATCCCGTTAAAAGTTTTCTGGAGGCTGCCTATTTCGTCGTTATAACTCACATTATCAATCTGCATATGAGGAGAAACATTATGGTAAACTATATCAATATCATTCATTTTGGATATTACCCTGCTAATTCCCTTTGTTATTCTGTCTGTAACAATTACAACAGACATTACACTTATTGTTATAATAAACATGACTGTTATAATTATAGTATTCATTAGCTTCTTACTGCGCGCTAATATATCAGAATGAGGCATGGTGTACACAATGGTCCAGCCATTGCTTTTTATTGTATGTGATATGGCAACATATTTTTTGCCATCAACTTTCACCGTAAGGTATTTCCCGTTTAGTTCATGAAAATCAACATTATCCTTACCACGATAAGATAAAATAATTTCATCAATAAGATTCGTATCAAGTTTACAGTAATCTCCTGAAGCAGATGCCATAACATCTCCTCTATCTGAGAGCAACAATGACACAGCATTATCACCAATAATTGTTACTTTAAGTTTTTCAATAAATGTAGACTGCTTAATATCAATACACACGCATCCTACTATACGAGCTATTTGTGTAAAATCCTTCAATGCTACCATATAAGTTATAACATCTCTGCTGCCCTGATCTTTGATACTATATGAATAACTGTCCGTCCATCCAATTTGTCTTTCCCTTCCAATAAGCTGTTTATAATTTTCAGTATCCATAATATCCTCTATAGGAAACATTATTGCATAATTTCTTGCGTAGAGCTTGTACGAAGGGATATACATACGCACATAACCTACTTGCGGATAGTAAAGAATCTGGTCGATTATGTTTTCTATATACTTCAGCTCAGAATACTGGTTAGCATCGGAGGAATCCTCATCAGTAATATATTTTACCAAAGTGGTATTGATAAATACCTGTCCTGCAACATTTTCTATTTCTTCAACAAGTGATGCAATACTGGCCCCGCTTTGCCTGATAGCACGTTCTACTACTTGCTGCCCTTGATACTCAGATATTATACTTAACTGGCCATATAAATAAAGACATACAAAAAGCATTGGAATTGCTAGAAAAAAAATATAAATCAATGTAAATCTGTCTCTCAGCCGCGTGCTCCGTGTAAGTTTTGAAAGCTTTTTCATAGGATCAACCCTTTCCGAAATTCACTAGGAGTAAATCCTGTTATTTTCTTAAATACCCTGGCAAAATAGTCAGAGTCACGATATCCTACCATTTCGGCTATTTCATATATTTTATATGTCGGATCTTTCAACAATTCTCTTGCATTTTGCACACGCACTTTTGTAAGATAATCATTGAACGTCTCACCTGTTTCTTTTTTAAAAATAAGACATAGATAGTTGGGAGTTAAGCAAAATTCTAACGCCATAGTTAACAATGATATATCCTCATGGTATTTATCGTTTATAGCCTTTTTAATAAATTCTATTATTATATTCTTTGAAATATTGCTCTGCACTGTGCAAATTCTTTCAGCAGCATCATATAATAGATTTTTTAGCCAAATATGTGTTTCCTTCAAACTTTTTGGCTTAAATATATCTTTCAGAGTAGACATGTCCAAAAGTCCAGCTTCGTGAGATTCATCAATTGCACGAGCTTGCAGAAGCTGCCTGTTTGCCAGTGTAACCGCCTCAAAGCAAATATTCTGCACCAGCTTCAAGTTAAGGCAGGAATTCTGAAATATGTCTTCAAACATTCTATCTACTAGAATTTCTACTCTTTCTTTGTTTCCAAGCCTTACCATATCTATTATTTCATCTACAATACCTTCAGGGTAAAAGCCTTTGCTAAAAGTTACATTCTGTATATCATTAAAATGAATAATCTGACCTTCTCCAAGAAAAAATTTTTGTTCCAGTGCTCTTATAGCTTGCTGGTAAGATATATATGCTTTTGTTAGTCTTGCAACCTCACTGCCTATTCCTATAGATATACTATATCCTGTATATTGGTTGATAATCTGCTGGATTTCAGAAGCAATTTTTAGTGACATATTATAATCGATAGTATAGTCAGTGGATAAAAGCAGCACAAAGTTAACTTCATCAATTGACATAGACCAGATCCTGGTACTTGCATCAAAGTATTCCTGAAGTGCCGATAGGCCAACCATTTTATACAGTTCATTATCACCAGCTAATTTCCTGCCAGCCTCATGTTCCGATTCCATTGAAACCGTCATCACTGAGAAATAACCATTCAGGTTAAGATTCATACCTAAAAAAGAGATTTGCTCAAGTATATTAGTGTCATCCTGAATTTTCCCGGAAATTAGCTTAGTAATGAAACGTTCTCTTAGATAGGGTATGCTCTGTTCCAGTTTGTTTTTCATTTCATTAAAAATTTTCTTTTGCTCCATTTGTTTTTCGAAATGACTTGAAATCCGTGATAAAACAGCCTTTAATTCTTTTAATTTAACCGGTTTAAAAATATAATCTACAGCCCCCAGACTTATGGCCGATTTCAGGTAAGGTATATCAGAATAACCACTTACCAATATAACCTTTGTATCAGGCTTGTTCTTATTTATGGCAGCTACAAGCTGTATACCATCCATAACAGGCATAACCACATCGGATACTACAATATCCACTGGGATTCTATCCATAATCTTCAGAGCTTCTTTACCCTCCGCGGCTTCTCCGATCACAGTCATACCATACATTTCCCAATCAATGCACTGTGCCAGTCCATCCCGTGTAGCCTTTTCATCATCTACTATAAGTACATTTAACATATCAGAGATTTCCCCCAATTTGTATGTAATATCGTGTTATTTTCTTTTATTGTAATATTTATGAGGTTTTTGGTCAACAGTGATGTCCTCACCTCAATAAATTGAGGTGCTTCTATGTGAAAGTTCGGTGGTTCCTATCTCAAGTGGAGGAGAAATGAACTCCAGTTGTTCCGTTTCCGACCCACCTTCATCAATGAAACCTTAAGTAGTGCCACTCCACCCTCCTATGTGGGGTTGTACCTCATAGGTACCTGATCTATCGGTTCTTTTTTACGGAACCTACACCTCAAGGGCTGTGCTTACTGCATTATGTATTATCAGCTAAAACGCTCAGGTGCACCATATTTCGAAAAGCGCCACACAAAAGTGCAGCGCTTGATATCTGTTTGTAGTTATTTCAGTAGTTATTTTTTGCTAAATTCAGCATACCATTCATTTATCAGCTTCATACTTTCTTCAGCACCAAGTTTGTTATATTCTTGCACGAAAGCATCAAACTCCGATAGAGGCCTCTCTCCGGTAATAAACTTTATGCTATTCTCCACAACATAGTCTTGAAGTTCATTAGACTTTTTGTCAACTGCTTCAATAGCGGGCACAAATTCGGCAATATTTTCAACTAACGGATTCTTTAACGTAGGTTCGTAGAAAGGCCAGAAACCCTTTGTCTGAATCCTCATAGGAAATGTCCCGTTCTCCAGTCGTTGATATATTACTCTCCATACAATATCCGGCATTTTTTCTGTTGGCACTGGTATATCATTAACCATATTATAATGTACACCTTCAAAACCTAGAGCAAGAACTTTTTGAACATCCTCCCGACAAACCCAATCCATGTATTTCATTGCTGCTTCAGCATTTTTAGATTGAATTGGTATTGCAAACCACCTTATAACAGGACGAGACTTTGGAACACCTTGAGAACCATCAGGTCCTATAGGAAGATCTAAGTAACCTAATTCAACAGATGAATTTTTAGATTTTAGATTCTCAAAAACAAGTTTTGAAACAGAGAAATCTGAAAAAGCCATTACAGCTTCTTCGGATATTAGCTTTTCTTTTGCAGAACCTTTATTTACTGAAAACTCCCTATCAAGAAGCTTCTCATCATAAAGTCTTTTTATATAAGTCAAATAGTTTTTAAATTCAGGCTGCGTATATGTATAAACTACTTTACCGTCCTTTTCCTTCATTTTTGCTGCTATCCCAAAAGCTCCCATGAACCCACCTATAAAAGGACCATCACTTGTAATTCCCCATACTCCTTTTTCATTATCTGTGACAGACTTAAGTACATTATAATATTCATCGGTGGTTTTTGGGTTTTGGAGACCATTGTTTTTCAAAATATCTAATCTTGCATAGATACCTTGACCATAACCTTCATTCTCTGGAGGTCTTGGCACCGCATAAATTTTACTGGCAATTTCTATAGCCTTAAAGCTATCTTTAGGAATTAAAGATTGTATATTCGGAGCTGTTTTAACAAGTTCTGTTACATCAGTCAACGCACCTTGGCTTGCAAAATTCGAGTACATTGTTTTATTGGAAATCTCCAATATATCTGGAACATTTCCTGAGGCCATTATTATTGACACCTTTTGGTCTGGATTATCTTTCGGTTTTACTTCGAAAGTAATATCAAAACCTGAATTTTCTATTATCCAGTCGTAAATTATGTTTTTGTTTTCATTTTCATCAGCTTTAAAATTAGCTACACCAATATTGTAATCAACAAGCATTTTTATCTTTGGTCTTTCCTCGGTTTTCTGTGTTGCTTCAGTATTACCCGTTTTTTGTTCAGCTTTTCCAGCATCTTTTGTAACACACCCACTAAAAGTCAATATTACAATCATAAGTGCAACTATGATAGATAATATTCTTTTCATACAAAAACCCCCTTTTTTAGTTACTGCGGTAGAAAATATTTTTTCCATACAAAAACCCCCTTTTTAGTTTTGGTTAGCTATTATTATAGAAGCTTTTATTTCAAGATATAACATCCTGCTATATCTCTAAATCTTTGGTAAGTTATATATAGTACTTATTTCTAATCATTCTTTTATTGCCCCTATCATAACACCTTTTACAAAATACTTCTGTAGGAATGGATATATTACAAGTATAGGTACCGTTGCAACAATTATTGTAGCAGCCTTAACTGAGTCAGGTGCTACATCAAGTAGATTTGATATATCAACAACATCCACAGTTTCTTCAATCAGCATCTCTCTCAAAAATAACTGCAAAGGATATTTATTTCGTGAATTTAAGTACATCAATGCAGCAAAGTAGGAATTCCAATGACCTACAGCATAAAATAATGTTATGGTAGAAATAGCTGGTAAAGAAAGCGGAAAAAATATTGAAAATAGGATACGGATTTGTTTGCACCCATCTATTTTAGCTGATTCTTCAAGACTATCAGGTACTGACATAAAAAAATTTTTTATAAGTATCATATTATATACATTAATAGTTCCTGGTAGAATAAGAGACCACATAGAATCAAGCAGTTTAAGATCTCTCATAAGCAAGTAAGATGGAATAATTCCGCCGGAAAAAAACATTGTAAAAACATAAAATACCATTATTGCAGATTGTCCGGGAAAACGCTTTCTCGAAAGAGGATATGCAGTTATAACAGTCATCATGACATTGATTGAGGTACCAACAAATGTAAGTATTATTGTGTTTTGAAATGACCTCGCAAATCTGGCATTGCCAATAATATTTCTATAGGCTTCAAATTGAAGCCCTTTAGGAAATAGTACAATATCTCTTGCAAGTACATAAGCCTCATCACTAAGCGATTTACTGGCAATATGTATTAAAGGAAATAAAGTTACCATCCCCAGCAATATCATTATAAATATATTGAACACCTCAAATGTTTTTTCTCCTCTTGACCTGATAAGCATGATTTACTACTCCCTTCCAAGCTAATTTTCATTTTTAGAATACTTCACAAGGTTTACCAAATTCCCTGTTCCCCAAGACGACGTACTAGATGATTTGTTGAAAAAAGTAATACACACCCGATAATATTATTAAATAAATCTACAGCAGTTGTAAAACTATATTCCATCTGACCCAAGCCAACTCTAAACACATATGTACTAAGAACATCAGCTACTTCATATACAGCTGGATTATACATCGTCAATATTTGTTCGTGTCCGGCATTCAGCAGATTTCCTATCCTCAATAAAAGAAGTATAGCTATTGTGGGCTTTATTCCATTAAGAGTAATATGCCATACCTGACGAAGTTTGCTGGCACCGTCAACAATAGCCGCCTCGTATAGTTCAGGGTTTATCCCCGCTATTGCGGCAAGGTATACAATTGCTCCCCACCCTACTTCCTTCCATATCTGGGTAACCACAAGCACTGAACGGAAATAAGCTTTATCACCCATGAAAAAAATTGGCTCAAAGTCCATACTTTTAATTAATTTATTTAAGATTCCTGTATTAGGAGAGAGAATATCTAAAAACATGCCGCTTACAACGACCCAAGAAATAAAATGTGGTATGTAAGATATTGTTTGTATAGCCTTTTTAAATACAAGTTGTCTGATTTCATTTAACAAAAGAGCCAGAATTATAGGAGCAGGAAATGTAAAAATAAGTTTATATATACTAATTAGCAGCGTATTTGTAAAAACCTGCAGAAATTTCGCTGAAGTAAACAACCTTATAAAATGGTCAAACCCAACCCATGGACTCTGGAATATTCCCTTATATATATTGAAATCCTTAAAGGCTATAGTTATTCCATACATAGGAACATACTTAAAAACAATCAAGTATATCAATCCTGAAAGGGAAAGAAGGTAAAGCTCATAATTTTTAAAAATTCCTTTTATTAGAAGAGAATGGTTTCTCCTTGATATCATAGATTGATCAATTTGATTATCAGTTTTTTGAATGATTTTCTGTGAGACTTTTTGACCAGTTTTCCGGCTGGTTTGCATTTTAATCATGTTATCTATCCCCCCGCCCGCAATTTTCAAATTCCTTCATCTCTTTCACTATATCACTTTTAATTCCTGTGATAAATTAATAAGGATATCACTAATATTCTTTTTATACTTAGGGATCATGTCAGCAAGAGGAGTTTTAAAAAATATTTGTATATTTTCTTTAGCTTTTTCATAATATAATTCAAAATAAGGCAATTCTTTTATGCTGTTTTCCTCCCGTATTTTATCAAGCCACTCGAAAAATAGCTTCATTTCAGGCATATATAAATATTTTGCATTTTCATAAATGTAAGAACGGCAGTAATTTCCGGTTGCATTGTTTTTGAGTGTTGTTTCAAAAACAGGATTAACACTTTCTACTGATTTCACTTTTTTAAAAGACTCAAAAAGAGAGTAATCCTCATGTCCACTAAGAATATCAATTAAAATTTCCATTAGCTTTATACAACTTCTATATTTACTCTCCAATAAATCTCTGTAATTACCTTCTGTGCCACTTGTACTATGGCATTTTAAAAATACTTCGGCGGTATTTATGAGTTGACATTGTAAGTATCTTCCACAAATAGTACGTGCAATATCATATACATCTCTATTTAAAAACTCATTATTTGTATCATCTTTCATAATTTCTGCAGCAAGTTCTAATGCATAAATGGCATTCATCTTAAATTTTTCTGTTTTTTTTCTTATTTTTATAAATTCTTCGAAAACGTTGCTTTTGCTGTCAAACATATATTTGCCACGCTCAAAAATGTCAAAGAACCATTCCCTCGGCATATAAGAACGTAAATTTATGCACCAGTGCATTATGCTTGCTATTGGCATAAAATTGCTCCAAATTTCAATCATTTTACTAGAAAACATCTCGTATCTATCATTACAATATTTATTAATTCGTTCATTCACAGATAATGTACACGGATTCCACGCATTATCAGCAAAATACTCAAGTGCAAAAGTGTCACTGTGAGAAAGCTCTGGCCAAAATACCATCCCTTTGCAAAAAATATCTTTTGAAGCAATAGCAAGTCGTTTGTTTGTAATATCATAATTACCACGTATATCACTGTTGGGTTCATATGCATGAAACATTCCAAATATATATGGGTATTTACCAACCACATTCCAGTTCGTGAAATTATTACTACGTAATGTATCGGAAGTATAATCAAGTATAATTGATTGCTCAGGATTAAGATTATTTATAAGTCTTTGCACCTCGTCAACATCACGATACTGACCCCATAAATCCCAACTTGCCAGAAACAGCTTAGCATTAGGATATCTTTCTTGAAGAAGCCTTGTGATACGGCGGTATGTATAAAGCTTAAGCCTTAAATTATTTTCTGCATCTTTTGAAAATATGCGTTCCGCCAAGCCTATGGTGTGAAAAATTTCCGGTTTCCCGTAATACTGTATATGTGTTTCAGTAAGCTTAAAATAATTGTTTAAGTTTTCATCACATGAAACATCCCATATTTTGCCTGTTACTACGCCTTCATATTTATTATCTCTACTAAGAAGACTTGGCTTCTTTTTCTCCAGGAACTGTAACGGTGTCATAGAATACCAGTGCGTCATAGTTCCACAATCCTCAGGATGCATTAGATCACGCTTGAATGCATACTCAAGGATTTGTTTTCTAAGTTTTCCTCTGTATTCAAGAGACCAGAAAGTCGTTCTATCATGATGCCCTTCGCCTGCCTCAGGCAGTTTTTCATCATTTGAAGGATAATCAACAATATCCGGAAAAGCTATTTGAAATAGGTCATCCATACCGATTCGAAGCATGAACATATTAAGCCGTTTTTTAAGCATCCAATCTATTTCCTTTTTCCAATCCTCAAAACTCCAATGCTCAGCCTGAAAGCGATGAAGGCTACGATGTGCAAAATAACGCAAACCCCTGTACTCAAAGTGAGGACTTTCCGCAATATCAATATCATTTATGTTTATTTCACGTACATTGGCAATTATATCGCCGTCCCAAAAATAACGGCAACCAGCACACACTTCAAAGAAGCGGTATACAGCATACATTACCGCGCGACCTCTGCCCCCTGCAAGAAACAAAAGCTTTTTGCCGTTTACTGTTTCAGTTTTAATATGATAATCATCGGTACAATATCTGATTTTAAATTCGTTGATTTTGTTTGAGAGCATCAGTTCCGCTGTATAATGATTTACAGCATCACTTCCTATCACTATCATATCATCATCCTGAGGCTCTCTAATAATTGGTAATACAGTACCCGTTACCTTTTCATAAAAACTTTTAAATTCCTCTGCTGCAATGCAATACACCTCTTCACAGCATTTTGGAATCAATATTTTCATAATTATATCCATTCCTTTCGCTTCGCTCAAGACACAAAATATAATAAAAAAAGGTTGGCTACGAGCGAATATTATTTTATTAGTCATAGGCATTTCAGTATACTACAAATCACGGAGGTGAGTGGGCTACCTAGCTTATCAGATATATGTTTTCTATTGTAATACAAATCATATCAGATTTATAATTGGAAAACCACCATACAAAACTATAATATTCATCACAATATTAATCTTAAATAAAAATAAGCTAAATAATAATTAACAAAGAAAATTTAAAACTATTTTTAAAATTTGATACTATATTAGTACTGTATATCTAAATTGAAAAGTCACATAGTTTTTCGCCATCATTGTATTGTTTAAGCCGCTTATCAAATCGTTTGTTTATTAACTTAAGCAAGGTGTATATTTTTTTTGATACCTGTACTGGCTCGCTATTTTTCCTGATAAATATGTATTCTATTCGCGTAATCGCTACCTCTATATTTGATTTGTGTGGTTGAGTCGTCTTTTTTGTATCTGTTTACATTTTAAATGTTTATGTTTATGTAGTCAATATTATTTTTAAACGTTTCTCAATATAATAGAAATGTTAATGTTGATTTACTAAACAAATTTCTTTATAATTAGAATATCAAAAAAAGTGGTGATATGTCAGTATCTGAATAGATAAAAATCCTATGTGTGAAACTGGATATAAGCGTTGCCGAGCTTGCTCGGCTTTTCGGGGAAAGCCCTCAGGCTTTCAGCCAAAAAATGAAGCGGGGGAGTTTCACCGTTGATGAATTAAAGAAAATTGCTGAGGTGGCAGGCTGCCATAAATAAAGTTCGTCCTTTCGAGGGTCATATGCTGAATGAAATCAAAGCCTATTATCGGGAATGTAAAACTATAGAAATATTAAAAAAAGGGTCTTAATAAAGTCCACTGTATCATGGGGACAATTTGCAGAAAGCAAACTGAATACTGGAAACAAGGGTGGGAACCGTCATCGGTTCCCACCCTTGTTTTTTATGCGTGTGCGTTATTTACTTTTCCTCACGCCGTTTTCGTCTACCTCGTAGCCGTCCACTTTGGTGCTCTTGGCAAGAGCGCCATCAGCGTAGAAGTAATACCACTTGCCATCGATCTGGAGCCACTTGCCGGACACCATCAGGCCGTCTTTGGTAAAGTAGTAGCATTTGTCGCTGATGTCCAGCCAGCCTATAGCGGCCTTGTTGCGGGAATAGTAGAGCCAGTTGTCGCCATCCTTCACCCAGCCGGTTTTCAGAACGCCGGTGGTTTCGAAGAAATACTTCACGCCGTCGATGGTCTGCGTGCCGGTGAGGGGCTTGCCGTCCTTGTAGTAGAGCCACTGTCCGGCATAATTCAGCGCCCAGCCCTGTGCGGTGGCAGAATCAATGGTCAGTTTGATGTAACGGTTGAGCATGGAGGAAACCTCCGCACGGGTGGCATTGGATTTCGGATTGAACCTGTTGCCGCTGCCGCCCATCATTATGCCCGCCTGCTGCATGGCTTTGACTGCCGTTTTGTAAACGCTGCCGATGCTGGAATCATCCGCATAGGCGGTTGTCTTACGGGTCACGGGCAGCTTGTAGCCGGTTGCCTTGGCGTAGTTTGCGAAGATGACCGCAATTTCCTCACGGGTGATTGCCCGGTCAGGTGCAAACCGCTGGTTGCCGATGCCCTGCACAACGCCTTTCTTGTACGCCCATTCGATGTAGGGACGGAATGCGCTGTCGGCTTTTACGTCGATAAAGCTATTTGTGGTATAGGTTTTCGCATCCACACCCGCCAGTCTGCCGAGAGTCGTTACCAGCATTCCCCTTGTCATGGCAATGTTGGGTGCAAAGGTGGTTTCTGAGGTGCCGTAGAGAAGCCCTCTGCCGACTACATAGTCAATGGCTTCCTTGCCCCAATGGTTGCCGATGTCGGTAAACTTGGCACTTGGAGCCGTGTAGCCCACGCCGTACACTGAGAAGTGGCCGGTGGGGATCAGCAAGCTTCCGCTGCTTACGTCATAGGCCGAGCCGGGGATGCGTTGTGCTTTGCCTTTTGCGTCCACATACACGCCGAACAGATATCCGACAGCCTCATTCTTGCCTGGTGTGTAAGGGATGGAAAGGGTGGCTGTTCCGCTGCCAAGGCTGGTTACATTGGCGGTTTTGCCGTCCTTGACATAGCTGATAGTAATGTTATATACCGGTCTGTTTCCGAGGAGGGCCTTTGCTTCCTTGGAGAGTCCTGTCGCCGGGGCGATGGTGATGCTGATGCTGCCGCTGCTCTGCTTCTGGATTTCCTGTAAGGCTTTTAGGTCAAGGCTGAGGGAAACCGGCGCTCCATTGAGTTCAAGCTGGGATACCCCTGCGTTCACAAGGCTGTCCAGAGAACTGCGAGTCAGACTTGCTGTCAAGGCCGTTGCACCCTTTGGCATGTTGACATTCAGCCCCACTGAAATACCACTTGCGGTTTTGCCCTGAACCTTGGCGTCAGCCTGTGCTTTGGCAATGGCATCGGTGATAGCCTTATCCGGAATGGCTGCGCTGGCTGCACCATTCGCTCCGGCGGTGGCTGTCACAGGAGCCACCGCTGTAACAGGCTGGTCAGGTGTCTTTGCTGGCTTTGTTATGGTAGTGGTTGTGATGCCGGAACTGGAGCCACCGCTGGAGGACGAACCGTCATCGTTGTCGCCAGGTTTGGAGGACGAACTGTCATCGTCGTCGCCGGGGTTGGAGGACGAACCGTCATCGTCGTCGCCGGGACTGGAGGACGACACAAGCACGATGTTCGTTACGGTCAGAATGTTGTTCATACTGTCGTTGTCGGGTATTTCATTGCCGGAAGAATCGTATACTTTGGCTATGAGGTACAGCGACTGCGGCAGATCCTTCGCATCAGCGAATGAAAAATCAACTAGAAGCGATGTGCCCAATGTCTCGTTTTCAAACTTACTTCCGTCAATCTTCTCCTCGGTAACTGGAACTGTGCCAAAGGGATCCTGATAGATTCCGGCGATGACAGTTTTGCCTGAAAGGGAGAATGGTGTGTTATTTGATATGAGCGCTTTGATATTATAATCGCCGTTTTCCTGGGTGAACAATAGGATTTCCGCAGCGATATCGGCCTGAAGGAGACTCACGGAGACTGTGACCGTGGATTCGCTTCCGTCGCTAAACACGGCAGTCACAGTGTAATCAATGCTATCCGGTAAATCCCGCGTGGGTATGAAGGCGGCTGTGACTGCGGTTTCGTCGTTTGGCAGGACACACACGGTATTCGTCCCACTCTCTCCGCTGCCGATTTTGACATTGATGCTTGTAATGGGTACAAAGCCTTTGTTTTTGACTTTGATGTTAAAATTGCTCTGGAGCCCCGGCATAAGGTAGGAAATATCATTCACGCAGGAAGCGATTTCGATGGTATTTTTAAACTGTGCCTGTGTTTCGGCTAAATACACTCCTCGGTCCGACTCCCCGGGGGTTGACTCTCCGGATTTTGACTCCTCAGATGATGACTCACCGAATATAGTCAGGATTTTCAGGTCGTTTCCTTTGATATATGCATCATAGGAAGCAGTAAACGCTCCTCCTTCGCCATCAGGTCCTGTACTGGTTGGCAGATTGATGTTGGCAGCTGCGATCGGTGCCGAGACCAATACGGTGTTATCTTCATTCGCCTCAGACACTTTGGATGCATAAATCGTGATCCTTGCTTCCGAATTATCTTTGCCAGAACCACGCCATACTAATACGGCAGCACCTGATTCCGACCAGTTGCGGAACAGGTTGAAATCTCCGCTTATATCCGTTGGTATACCAGAGAAGGTAGTATTCGTTACGAAACCGTCGGTACTTATCTCATACAGAGTCAATGCAATGTGTCCATTATCCTCACCCTCCGCATCCTTCACATCGGAGGAGCATGCCAGCATATAGCTTTTACCATTATATACCAAGCTTGCTTTCGTGGTTGTCGGGAGGCTGTTGTTAATCACGGTTACCTCTCCGCTTTTTGAGATTCTGACAATTGCGATTTTACCGCTGCCCATGACCACCGTTACGAGGGCATTGCCATCGTCTGTCATTGCAACGGAGTAATCTGCGATACTTTCGCCGGAAGGTGCGTATAACACTGCGGGCTTACCCCAAGCAGAGCCGTTATATCGTGCGTACATAAGCCTGCTTTCTGAAAACGTGATGACCGGCAGTTTGCCTTCAAGGTGGTAGTCATTCAAAATACCCTGTGTCCAAACCACAACGCCCTCCGTGCCGTTCGCGGCCGTTTTCGGCGTTATATCTGCCATTTCATTGTCAGTCAGCGTCGTAATGCTCCAATTCGTACCGTTAAAAATGCCTGCTTTGATCTCGGTTTTTCCCGATGCGTACTTGAGTATCCCATCCTTACCTACATTGTCCAGAGCATCGGTGTCTAAATTACCTTTGTAGCTCCCCCAGGACGCGACTGCGCTCCCGTTTTCGGCTGAAACGATGTCGATCCCAAATGCTTTCGCATCGACCGTTTCGGTAGCGTTGCCGTCTATACCGGAGGTTACTATATTGCTGCTGGAATCGCTGTAAAAAATGCCTTTGCCGCCATTATAATACCGCACTGCCGATAGCTCATCTACATCCAATCTGTGAGAATCGCCATCTCTTGCTGCCAAGCGAAAGGCATCCGCTGAGGCAACCATCATTATCTGACTATAGGCATCAGTACCAGTGAAATCTGACGGCATACCAAAGGAAGAAACCTTAGAAGACCCCCAACCACTGGAAGTAGCCTCGATGTTATGCATTATATAAAATGGCTCCTCCCCTGGTTTCCTGAACCAGCTGTACCATTTCTTCATATTACTGCTTTCTATATCTACATCTGTAGGACTAGTAATAATACGATTGTAGTTACGTTCATACAGATTGCCTCCTGTACTAAACCTTGCATTCCATTGAATTTTTTGTGAATCTGTAGCGTAAGGTCGGTGGATGGATTTTCGACTATAGTCTGCATCTTCAATTTCCCCTTCTAACGAAACCTTCACAGCATATACCCCTATGTCAATTGAAATCCCATTGTGAGCAGTACGCGTGTTCATAAACACCCAGCTGGATTCCTCCAGATTGAAATTGAACGGAACTGTAGGGTCTCCACCATTATCTGGAGCTTTTATTTCAAATATTGATGTGACCATACCTTCAAAAACGGCAGTCCAACTACAATAGTAGCTCAAGTCAAACAATTTCTTTGGCTTGTGGAAAAAGTCGGATTCGACATAGGTGCGACCTTCATGGAAGGTGAACCGTATATCGCCGCTTGGTGTAATGATCGCCTTGCCTTCCACATAACCCTTTATACCAGGGAAATTAGGACGATATTTAGAACTGGACTGCAGAACGTACCTCTTAGTTTCACCGAACAGCTCATCGAAGGTTGCATCCTTCCATCTATCCGCAAGGTGTACCACGCCTGCCTTGTTCATGTTATCGGTATTCGCATATCCACGTATAGTGTATTCATCACCCTTGCGCTTCACTTCATAGGTGAAAGGATTCTTTGAAGGGCTGGCTAAATTGATTTTTATTTTATCAATTTCCGCAGCTACCTCCTCATTGAACGTAAACAGTGACCCTTCATACTTTACATTACGGGTATTCTCCTTTACATTCAAATCCCCCAACCTAAACTCCATCTGCTTTTCGTGAAAGAATTCCTGCCCGTTTAGTATATCGGTTATCTTCTTTATATTCGCTGCGGTCTCCGCATCTGCCATCTGTCCCCAACATACATTATGCGCATCTGAGGTTCCGTCTCCGAACACAGTAACTAATCTGATGTGTGATATGCACCCTAGTGTCATCTGCTCCCTCGTAGGTAAGAAGCGAAGGGTCGTGTATTTGTTTGGCGTGAAGGCTGAAAGGTCTATTTCTTCTATACTGACCGCAGGAGATGCCTTGGTATAATCAAATATCCAGTCGCCTATATTGCCATTTGCATCAACTGTACGGCGGTGGTTCAAGAGCTTCAGCTCTGCTCTTTTGACTGCGCGTGAGGCTGTTGCGAGCTGCAATTCTATGATATCACCTGGGTTGATTGTGATAAATCTATCTGCGGCAACTGGGAAATTCTGTATTACTCCATCTTTACCTATCACGCTTAGCCTCTGGATATAGCTCGATACGACGATAGCGTAGCTGTTCGCTTTTTTAAGCCTTAGATTTTCTTCAAGCTTATCTAAATAGTAGTATTCAAGCTGAGTCCTAATCTCCTTGCCCGTAGTGTATTCATACTCGACCATGAGCTGCGAATTTGGATTTTCATATAGTGCCTTGAAAGGCAATTCAAAATTTCCGCTGCCTGCTGATGGATTTGTCACACCATTGGTGCCAGCGATGATTTTTCTGTCCTTGTCTATAGCGCAGTATCTTACGACACTTGGCACAGTATTGCCCACGCTATTGAACTTTGCTATAGGATTATCGGACATAGTCGCCGTGTTTGCAGTAAAAGCTAGAGCCGGATGCTGGCTTCTATAGCCGTGATCTGTGGCGAGTGGTGAAACCACCATAGGTGACAGATCGTACCAGCTAGTCCTGTAGCCTCTACTTATGCCTCTTGGCTGGGTGAAGGTCGCAAATCTGTAGCCAGCTCCTTCCTGTGACATCCATACCTCGCCCTTTATGCCGCTCGGTTCATAGATGATCACATACCCGTTATAAGGAATTACATTTTTCGTAACCGATAGGTCGCTCCAGTTCGTATAGCTTATGCTGACGTGCTTCTCATCTAGTGCGTTCAGTAGCCGGAAGGCATAGACCTTTCCGGATAGGTCATCCTCGTTGAAACTGAATTTCTTCTGGGTATTAACATTTTCCCACGAAAGTGTTATCTCCTTGCCTTTGTCTACATCCGACAGATAAAGGGAGATATCCCTTCTGTCCTCTGCTGGGAGTGACGCACCTTCTGCTTTCATTCGGCCCCATTCCTCGGGGACTGCCACCCTCAATGTCTTGGTATGCATCATTCTATCCAAATATTTGAAGACCTCTTCGCTGTTATAAGTGGAGCCCTCTGTAAGTGCTGCGATTCGACTCTCCCTGATTCCGTAAAACGCATCCGGCTTATCTCCCGGTTCCGGATTTATCACTGTGCCGTCAAATCCGTCATAGAATTTCACGCTCATCAAAGCTGCGGACGGATTGACGATGTTGATTCTCTTTGAGATGGATTGCTGTTTCTCATCTTTATTATTGGCATAGACGGTAATCGTTCTGAACTCAGACACGTCTCCCTGCACCGCCGGTGTGAAGACGACGCTGCCGGTCAGGGTAATGAGCTCAGTTGCCGGGTCGGATTCTTCGCTCCGGTTTGTCAGTCCGCCTTCCTCTTGGCCGCCTCCGCCGGTTATTTCATACCTTGAAGAGTATCCGGGCAAAAGGTTCTTGATCCGGAAATTAAAAGTCGCCGGTTCCCCCACCAGGGCGTTGGAGGTTTCCGTCAGGCATTCCATCGTCACCGGCGGAGGAGTGATGTACACATTGGCCGTGGCGGAAACGGATGATGTACCCGCCGTCGCCTTCAAGGTAATGGTATATGCCGGTTTGAATTCACCGCTTTCATAAGGCGACACGGTTTTCGGCGTGACATCATCGAATGCCAGGCTCACCTCTGTGACGTCGTTTTCTCTTGTAGCATTTCCTGATTTTACTATAGTGCCATCGGCTTTGCGTATTTCATAGGTCAACACCGGAGTTTTCCATTCGTCTTCATAACTATCGAAATTGTCGTTGAACCGTGCGGTCACGGCTGTGGTGGTATCGCTTTTGCCTACCGATATGCTGCCGGTAATCAGGCGCGGAGTCCCCGCAAAGAACGTGAATGTCTTGACCAAAACATCGTCGTTGGCTGGCAGACCTTGCTCCGCGCGATATTCCCCTTCTCCAGATCTCAGGGTGATGGTCACTTTGCCCTCTGCGTAGAATACAAGATTGCCGCCAGTTACTCGAGCTATATCAGGGTTGCTGGACTCCCAGGTATATCCGGGAAATGTGACGTTTTTCGGGCTAATATCCACATTGAGCGGATAGGGACTGTCACATACGATGCCGGAAGCGGGTATGCCGGTAACAGTAATACTCTCTATTGGGACGAAGTCTGCCGTTTCGGCGGATATTTCGATGAATTTAAAAGCGCCGAAAACTCCCCTCCAACTTGCCATTTCACCGTAACTCCGGTAGACCTCCACGGCGATGTGAAAAGCGTTGCCGTTATTGTTCTCAGGGGCCCCGAATGTGGCCTCTATGCTCTTTGTAGCCGAATTCCAACTAATCGAGTTTTGCGGTATGAAACTCTGTCCCCCGTCATATGACAGGCCGATTTGATCCCTCCAATAATCGATAAATTCGGCGCCAAAGTTTATAAGATCCGCGTTTTGCACAGGCACGGACACCTGTATGTTTTCAAGTCCTTTATAGCTCTCCTTTTCGGTGGTCACGGGCCCGAACACGGGTTCATCATCGTACCAGAATGTATACGATGAGACAGAAATGTCGCTCTCGCCATAATCGTCGCTGTACGTAAGTTCTATTACGTCGCTGTTCGCCGCATTCTTTATGCCGGTGATGCTGACAACTTCCCATTCCTTGTCGACCAGATTAATGGGAGGGATTACAAACGTCACATCGCTCAGGATTGATCCGACGGCCTCAACGGGCTTGAGTGCCTGTGTTTCCGTACCTTTTTTCAGATTCAGGGTCAAATCGCCTGTAATCTCGCAAAATCCTCTATCCTGTTGAAAGATATTAGCAGACGGAAAAAAGGTCACACTGATGACCTTGCTCTCGCCTGGTTTCACAGATGGGGTGGCAGAACCCACTTGGGCATACGCGACAGGCGGCAGGCCAGCCGTATCTACCCCGGTGCTCTTCGCTTTTGTCGTTTCCAACCGGATCATCGGGGTGGCGAGCGTGGTTTTGTCAAAATCATAGAGATAAATGTAGGAGCTGAGCGTACCGCTGCGAATGGTATTGTCGCCATATTCATACTCTTCTCCGATGTATATTGTTTTACTCGTCACATTAGGAGGGAATTCGATAAGGCCGTCGTTGCAATCATCTCCCTCTATGAAGTCAAATATCTTGAAGCATATATCATTACTGCCGTAGTATGAGTCTAACTTTGCGGTAACCGGATATCCGGCCTCGCCGCCCTTAGACCTGTTGATGGTGATGGGGAAGCGTTCGCCGTTCGTGAGAGATGCCTTAAATGTATCGTAGTCCCCCAGATCGAAGACCAGCACACCATCCTTCAGCACTCCGCTTTCCATTTGAAGAACGTCGCCGGGTATCGGCAATGCGGAATTGTTTATGGCATAGACGCTTTCGGCGACAGTGTCTGCCAGCGCACTCGGCAGATTCAGTTCATCCTCCGGTGTGCCGGTTTGCACCGTCTGCTCAGATACCTCCGTATCCAACTCTGAAAAGGCGGTGATAATCCCGCTTGCACCCAAAGGTGTGCCGGGATCCCTGGCGCCTGTTTCGGCAAAAGCCGTAATGGGCAGCATAGTCAGTACCATGCACACTGCCATGAACAGGCTGCCTATTTGCTTCCATCTTAAACCGTTTTTTGATTTCACACTATTGTCTCCCTTCAGTATGACTCCCCAAGAGTCATCTTCATAATTTCATTATAGGCAAGTTCTGCTACTGGTATGCCGTTTTTGTACCAGTGAACGAAGCTGCCGTCGGTGTCCGCCGTGCTCCAAACCTCCCGGCTTTGCAGTGCACCAAATCGAAAACCCGCAAAGCTGGGCTTCATATCCACTGTTACCATATTTCCTGTGTCAAAGATTACCCGCAAAATCCCGCCGTCCTGCGGCTCCACCATAGTAATTGGCTTCCCCTTCATGCTTTCACCTCCTCATTTAAATCAAACTCAGCACGACATTGAGTCATGCTGAGTTTAGGTGCAGGTATGCACCTCTAATAAAAAAACGCCACTGTACAAATGTATTGTACAATAGCGTTTCCATTTTGTAGTGTGACCATTTGTCACTACTTTTTTATTTTCAGCACTTCTTCCAGCGCAAGGCGTTTGTTTTTCCCTTCTCCTGATAGATTCAGCTTGTCGAAAACTCGGGAAAGCTGATTCCGGACTGTTCCCTCAGCAATGTGCAGCTCTTTTGCAATTTCCGCATTGGTTTTGCGCTGTGCCGCAAGCCTCGCAATTGCTAGCTCCCGATCAGACAGTCCATAGGTCTCATATTCCCCGAAGTGCTCCCGGCATATACTCCTCCTTGAATCACCAAACCTCTGGGCAAGGGGTAAAATGAGATCAATCTCCTGCGAATGGACGCTCGCATTTTGTATATCCTTCAGCACATCAAGAAGATAACGCTCGCTTTCGGCAAAGGGCATTAGAATGCCATCGGGCAGTGCCATATTAAGCGCTGTAATCAGTTCCGCTTGCGCCTGCTTCCTCCTGCCAAGCTGCTCATAGGCGGCAGATAGCTGAATATGGAGCCAGATTTCGCACAGCACATTGTGGTAGACACCGTACAGCTTTTCACACTCCTCCTGCCTTGCCAAAACCTGTGTCCATTCTCCTTTGGTAAGTAGTAGCTGGTTATAAAAGGTGTGCAGCATTGGTGTTGCGGGGAACATCACCAGTGCCTCATCAAGTCGTCCCTTCAAGAACCATTCGGGTGCGGCATCAGGCTGCCCTAACAGAGCATAAATAAAGCCCTGGCACATATCGAGAGTATTCAGCAGTGTATATTGCCGCCCATGATGCAGCCATTCTCGGCTGTCACATATCCTTTTGTTCATCGATTCATAATTGCCCTGAAACAGCTCCATTCGCATAGAGAGGAATTCACTGCACAGCATGATGCTGAACTGTTCTTTTCGTCTCGCCGCTGACATCGCCATTCGATTTGCAATATCAGCATCGGTCAGTTGCCCCCGCTCATAAAACAAGTCAGCGGCAAAAGTGTGCTCCGCACCATTTCCATGTCCGTCCGATACTTGATAGTAATAGGGCATGCACTCTTTCATTTCTGCGTTTTCGTTATCTGCCTTGCCTGCTTCCCGGTGATACATCATAAAGACAGAAGGGGCAGAAAAGGTCCATGCTCCTTTGGGATCTACGCTGAGAGAGGTACGGCTTAAAAGCGCACAGGCTCTGCGGTGGTAGGCACTCATAGCAGAGATGTCGTTATAGCAGAGGAAGCTCTCCGAAAGCTCGGCATCTCCCAAAAGGTCATCACGCTGCTGCGGAGTTAGGGCTGTATCTTGCCCAAGCGCTTCCAAAAGCAGTCTCTTCATGCGTTTGATTTCTGGTATATTATGAAAGGAAAACATCTTGACCATACATACGACAATTGCAAGGGGATGCCTTCGCAAAAGGTCTTCGGGGCATGTTTGTATCCAGTTGAAAAATCCTTGGCTATGCTCTGTATTAAGGCTTTTTGCCTTATCCTTTTCCAAAACTTCCAAAAGAGCGCTCCATCGTTCCGCCTTTGCAAAAGCGAAATAAGCAGGGATATATTCCCGCTGCTTAAAATGCCACTTTCCAAGCCTGTCATAGCTCTCTTTTTGATACTTTTCCGGTTTTTCAGTAAACTTCTGTCGGACGCATTGGCGCAGCATGTGGTGGTAGCGATAAATGCCGTTTTCACTTTTTGTAATAAATGCATTGTTTTTGGAAAGAGAGTTTAATAAAATTACCGCATCTTCATGCTGCCACAAATAGGCTGCTTGGGGCTCTGTAAACTCATCTGTCATACCGATGAGAATCAAAAACTCTTTTTGCCTCTGAGGCAGTGGCTCTAAAAGAACCTGATCAATCAGCGTGAATATATCAGATGAGCTGGAAAGCCAGCGTCCGTTCTGCGCATAGGACTTAAAGTTCAGGTAGATCATGGAGATCCATCCCTCGCTAAGTTCTGCGAGAGTCTTAAGTTTGTCATCCAATGCCTCAAGGCGGCATCGCCGGGCGTATAGGACAACCTCCTGCTCCGTAAGTCTCAAATCTTCCATCCCGATTTCACAGAGCAGATTACCGAGGCGCATCCGCTCTTCTTCGCTGAAAATCTGATTGCGTGACAAAAGAATCATATGCACACAGTCCGGCAGACTGCGGGAGAGAAAGAGCAGCATCGGAGTTAAAGATTTTTGATTGAGGATATGAAGATCATCCAATATGAAGTAAAGAGGGCTTTTGCTGTTATGTAAAGCATCACTGAGAAGCTCTGCCAGCACTGAAACAGCGCCGGCATCCTTAGGGTAACCCAGCACCTTCATCTGTTCGTTAAGTTCCGGATAGTCTTTAAAAGCCCTGCAAAACCCGTTCCAAAAGTCCGTGGTGCTATCTGTAGCAATTATCTGGCGTAAAATCACAGCATCCGGATTGCTTTTTGGCAAATGCTTTGCCCACCATCTTACTGCAGTAGTTTTGCCAAAACCCATGGGAGCGATAACCGTGGTGAACGTATGGCACCCAATTTCATTCAGTCGATTCCTCAGCCGCTTGGTAATAAAAATATCGTTTAAGTGAGGATAATAACTCATAAAGCATCTCCTTCCTCCGCTTTTGTTTACTCATGAAAGGCTTACGCCCATTTTCATTCTTTTTATCTATTATATTTCTTGCATCGGAAGTGATCAAGAGAAAACTTAGCTCAATGGAAAGATATCCACTTTGAAATTGCTTACTGATACACCATACAAAATATAATTTCATCTTATACCCCAACAATATTCATCCCATGCTCTTTCTTCCCATAATAGCCGCATTAGTCTACCTCTGTTAAATCATGTTCGACCAACTTCGCACGACCTGCGGCAATATCTGCTATAACTTGCTCCAAATGCTTCATATTGTTTTCAGAATAAAACGGGTCGGCGGAAACTTCAAAAGGTATACGCCTCTCTCTGGAAACCTTTTTTGCAAAAATCGTAAAAGCAGCAGTCATAGAAAGCCCCATATCAGAACAAACCTTTTCCATGCTCTTTTTCAAATCCTCGTCCATGCGAAAATTTACCATTGTTTGTGCCATAAATATCACTCCTATCTATCTGCTTTTAGATAACATACCGTAAAGCATATGTCAATCGTTTTCTTTACAATCGCTTTACAGTATTATATGTAATTGCTCTCTATTTATACACTATATTAGGATTAATTTTCATTGGATTATTCATAGATGTAATAAAGTCAAATTATATTTTTTCTATTGATTTTTCTTCAACACCTATTATTACTCCATCATTTTTGACGCCTAAAAATAGATGTCCTCCTATTCTATTTAAAAAACACATATTTATTCAAATACATCTTTATATAATTTAATTTTACTTTAAAAATAACCGATAGTGAATTATAATAAGCGATTTCCTGTACGATTTTCCATTCATCTCTAAGAATAGCGTATGAGTATTCATCGCCATACTTTTTATCTGAAACTTATTTGCAGGTCGTGCTTCAAGAAAGCAACCCTCTCTTCGCATATCAATACGCTCTATAACACGGTATGAACCATAGTTTTCTGTATAACAGTGGACAATGATCCTGTGAAGTCCCAAATCATTAAAACCAAACTCTAGAATTCGATTGCCCATTATAGTACATCCATCCAACTGTCATGAGCATTTCATTTCATTTCCTATCAACTTTCGCATAGTCATAATATAGTCATTCATATCGATATATATCTCTCATTGCTCTTATTTTCATAATCCCACATAACCATGATCAATGAAATTTCCACCACAAAGAATGTCCATTCAATTATAGAAAGGTGTTTTGGTATGATTCTATGTGCTTTTATGCGTTCTTTATATATTAAATGCATATGTTATATATATTATTTTTATTCTTCAAATATTTTAAAGCCTGAA
>Ga0116195_1000769_pt1 | contig 23245 bp, 23 predicted proteins | sample AD_SCU002_MetaG_FD_89881 | JGI IMG/M metagenome (GOLD analysis project Ga0116195, IMG submission 89881) | Active sludge microbial communities of municipal wastewater-treating anaerobic digesters from China - AD_SCU002_MetaG | ecosystem: Engineered > Bioreactor > Anaerobic > Digestate | place...
CGCTGGGCCAACAGGTTCAGGAGGAGGTGCGGGCTCCAAAGAAGAAGAAAAAACCGATCCGGCTGGAGGATAAGAAGGCGTTTGAGCGTTCCGGGCCGCATGAGGTCGGGAAGCTCATCTCGGCGCTCAAGGAGAAGGACTGGCAGATGCAGCTCAACGTCGCCACGCGCCTCATCATGATGGGGAAGCCCGCAGTTGACGGCCTCATCCGTGCGCTCAGGAACGAGGACCCGGAGATCCAGGCCGCGGCCGCCGGTATCCTCGGGGAGATGCGCGAGACCGCGGTTGAGCCGCTCATGGACGCCCTGGAGGACAGTGACCGGTTTGTCCGGATCGTTGCCGCCCAGAACCTGGGCAAGATCGGGAACAAACGTGCTATTGAAGCCCTTATCAGCGTCTTGCACAGGGAGACCGATCCCGAGGTGAGGATGGCGGTGGTGGAGGGGCTTGGCTACATGGGAAGCAAACAGGCTATAGAACCGCTCTCCCTTGCGCTCCGGGACCGGGATGAACGTGTTCAGATCGCCGCCGCAAGGTCGCTCGGCTACATCGGTGACCTTCGTGCCCTTGAGCCTCTCATCCATGCGCTGCGCGACGTGGATGACCGGGTCAGGTATGCCGCGCTCGAGGCGCTGAAGTACCCCGACGAGACGATGCGGAGTCACCTGATCGGTGCTCTCCGTTCGGGTGACGAAGACTTCAGGGCAGGGGTTGCCGAAGCGCTGGAAGCGGGAGGCTGGGTGCCGGAGACAACGGAGCAGCGCGTTCTCTACCTGATGGCCCTGAACCGCTGGAGCGAGGTGGAAGAGATCGGTGCCGATGCGCTCCCGGTTCTTGCGGAGGTGCTCGACGACCCGCTGGTCGAGGTCAGGGCAAACGCCGTTCGGGCTATAAACAGGATCGGTGGGGAGGGGTCTGTACCTCTCCTCGTCCAGGCCCTCCGGGACGAGACGTTCATGGTCAGGAAGCGGGCTGAACGTGGTCTTATCGAGCTGGGGGAGACAGCGCTCCCGGGGCTTGAGGATGCTCTCGAGATGGCGGAGGATGAGGAGCGGGAGAGGTTGCAGCGGATAATCGATGAGATCCGCGCCAGAAATGTGGTAAAAGAGGCTTAAGGTATCCGCCCGGCCTCCTTCCAGTGGTTGTACTGGTGGGGCCAGCGGTCCTTGTTCGCCGCTACGAGTGCCACCATATGTTCGATCATATCGGCATGGATCTTCTCCTGTTCCGGGTAGGTCTCGCGGTTCTTGATGGCCTGGACCAGTCTCACGCCGAGGTCGTAAGCCTTCTTCTCTGCGGCTGCCATCGCCCCGGTGTCGGTCTCTGTGCCGACGACGACATCGACGCCGCCAACGGTGTTTGCGCCAAGACTCAGCAGCACGCGGTTGAGGTATGCCACGACCTCGTCCGCCCCTGAACCGCCGGCGGTGGAGACGGCGCAGCCGTACTTCCCGAGGAACATCTGACAGTGGATGGCATCAGTTATCCGGTCGAGCATGGTCTTCATCTGGGCGGTGACAGAGTTTACGTAGTTGGGTGAGCCCAGGACGATCCCGTCGCTCTCGAGCATATTCTCGTAGAGTTCGGTGAAATCGTCGTCGTTTATGCACTTCCCCTGTTCGTAGCAGATGTGGCAGCCGTTGCAGTACTCAATCTGGAGTCTGGAGACGTCCACGAGTTCTACATCTGCCCCGGCGCTCTTTGCCCCGTTCAGGACAGCCTGGACGAGTTTTCGAGTCCGGCTCTCAGGCCCCCGGGGGCTTCCATTAATTCCAATTATCTTCATTTTATCTAACCTCTTTGCAGTATACGTGAGTCCGCCACCCCGGGTTTGCACCGAGCCACACAGGCCTTACGGGATGTCGCAGGCGACCTCGACCCCGGCGTGATATCGCCGGTCACAGTTGCCCGGGAGCGGGTCGACCGTGAATATCTTTGTCTCGCCCGCCGGGAACCGGGGGACGAAAACGGTCTCGGTCGCCCGGATCATATCCTCTTCGTCATCGATCAGCATGAACCTGATGACAACGTTTCTTGCAGCCCCGTCCCCCTCGTTGGTCACGCTCCCCGTCACCGTCCAGTAGCAGGATCCGTCGCTTCGCATGCGTTTCTGGAGCGAGGTGATGCTGGTCGAGAATGCGGGTTTCGGCCCAACAGGTGAGTAGGTGGTGTAGGTAGTGGCCGGTGCAGGTACCGGGCTCGGCGTCTCCGGTGTTTGGGAGGTCCCCATACAGCCTGCAGATACAGCAGCGCCGAGGAGACACCCCAGGAGCAGAAGGGTCATGGGGCTAATTCCCGGTGGTGAGAGACCTCCCATGTAGATGCATTCCGTACTGGAAGTATATAAGAGATACGGAGGAGGTTCCCCCCCGCCGCAACTGGCGATTCTCCATTGATATACCCTCGGGGAGGGGGTTCTTCGTCGCTCCCCCGTTTCATGGGGCAATCATCCCTCGCAGCCCCCCACCACGGAGGGGTGTGTCCTGTGAAAGACATTCCCTGGCAGTTGCAGGAGAGATGAAAGCACCCCCTACCACACAGATTTTGTGGGGTCAAGGTGCCAGACCGGCTTGTTGTTGCCGATCCTGACCTGGAGGTATGCGTTTGAAAGGTCGATCTCCTCCGGCACCTCGAAGAAGAGGTATCCCTCCATCGACTCGCTTCTATCGAGAACGATACTGGAGTATGACCCTCCCCGGGATGTCGGCCCCGGCGCCTGCAGCGGTTGGTAGGTCTCACCGTTGTAGTAGAGGGTAAACGCGCTCTCTGCCGGCGTCCTTATGCGGCTGCTTGTGCCCTCTCCCCTGTAACCGAGGTGCGTCACCCGGACCGGTACCAGGAGGTAGACCTTCCCGGGTTCCGGTATATACTCCACCGGTTTTGTTCCGATCGTCTCAAACCCGCTTGACCGGGCTACCCCCCAAACGATAATCGAGGCGGTGTTGTCCCCGCTTGAATCGTCATAAATGAACCGTTCGCCAGGTCTCAGAGCGTCAGGAAACTCCGGGGCAGCCCCGGCGACGAGGTCTGAAGGTGTGGTAGAACCCACCGGTTCCGCGGCAGAAGAGGCTGCTGTGTAGTTCTGCAACGTCCCGGATAAAAGTTCTGTCCCGTGGGCAAGATGCTTTATTGCATCCTCCCTAACGCTTCTGTTTGTGGGAATGCCGTTTTCAAGCATGGTGCCGGCCGTTACAAACTCATCCAGCGCGGTTATGAACCGTGATCGCACCGACTCGTTTTCCGGCGAGACCTCAAGAGCGGCAGCGTCGAGACGGAGTCGCCCCGCAAAAGAGACCATCTCGGCCGCCTGGCTGCGAAGAAAGGAGTCATTATCGGCATGGAGAGCACCTATCTGGCCAACGGATAGTTCAAGAAGCCTTACGCTCCCCCCGGCTATCAGGGACTCTAGCATCTCGTCATCGGTTGGAGGCACGATCGCCGGTGTAACGTTGCCCGCCTGAACGCCGTCGGAACCCTGCCCCCCTGCCCGGAGATCGGGAAAGACCTCCGCACCGATCGAGGGGACAAGGAGAAAGACGAGACAGGCTACTCCAATACCGCATGTCACAACGACCATTGCCGCGCGAGACCGTCTCATCGCCACTCATCTATTCCCCGCAACAGGAATATTCTTTGTGCCCGGCCAGGGGGTCTCAACGAGATCAGGCCGTCACGGAGATCCCGGGTATAGACTGAGAACCTTTCACACCTTCTTTCCGAGTGCCCAGGTTGGAGAACCCGCTTCACCCAGGTTGACCCTTATGAAGCACTCGCTCAGGTTGATCGCGTCCGGGACATCAAATACGATGTAGCCATGCTTCTTCTCGTATCGATCCAGCGTCACTCCAGCATACGGTTCGCCAAGCGTCGTTCCGTGCACCAGTTTTATCGGGGAGTAGGTGGTTCCGCGGTAATAGAGCGTGAATGCACTGACTTCGGGCGTCCGGATTGTGTATATGCGTCGCTCTCCCTTATGACCGAGGTTCATGACCTTCACCTCCACCAGCAGGAACGCCCGACCCGGTTCTGCCGCGATCTCCTCTCCGTTCAAGTAGTATTCGTGGATTAGATCCGCCGAGATCAGCATTATGGAGATCTCGTTTGCCCCGATCCGGTCGTCGTAGACGTACCGTTGCATCAGCGTCAGCGTATCGGCAGGGACGGTGGAGGGTTGCGCTACCGGGAGATTGATATCCACAACCTCCGCTGGCACGCGCAGGGTCTGCCGGTCAATGCCATCAATAGCCTCGCGAAGATACCCCGATCCACGTTCAAGTTCCTGAAACGCCGTATCCACCAGCGTTGCGTTAAGTCTGTCGTTTTGCAGAACGATATCGGCGTATGCCACATAAGACTCGAGGGCAAGGGTGTAGGAGGTCTTTGTCTCCTCCATCCCGGTTGAGACGCTAAATCCGGCCGATTCTTTCAGGGCGCTCCTTGCGAACCCCTGGAGTGTTGCAGCGTGTTCCCTGGCCGTTTTTTCATCCCAGGCATAGAGGGCGTGAGCGTTCTGCATTGCAAGCAGCATGAGCGAGACGCTGCTGTTCGCGACGAGACCGATCAGTTCATCGTCATCGTATTCGGGCGTGACTTGCGTGCTGTTCTCATCCTGGTTGGCTGTCTCGTTCTCGTCCGGGACGATCAACCAGGCCGTCATCTCCGGCATTGTTAGAGGTGTCAGATTGATGGGGTTACCGCTGAGGACTCTCTCGTTGAGACCGGTTAAGACGGTGGCAAGACCCTGCGGTCCCGTGGGTTCCGGTGATACTGGCCAGGCCGTCTCTCCCATGATGGGCCCAAGCACGATACCCGCAAATATCAATAAGGCGAGTGTCATTGTGATGGCATCCGACAGGTCCACGCTGGTAGGGTCGATCGTCTGAGGTAAAAAGATTTGCCGGGTTCACCGGTCATGGCGCCGTTCCCGAACCCTGCGATGGTGCACACGCCCGAAACGTTATCCCCCGGGAGCGTTGACCTATGATCCATGACCGCCGGTCCATCTGCCTGGGACGAGGACTACCGGAAGCGGGGGAACCTCTGGGGAGGAGCCCCGGCATCGCTCCCGGAGATCCCGGCGGGCGCCACCGTCCTTGAGATTGGCTGCGGGAACGGGAAGACTCTTGCGGCACTCGCCCGGCGTTCTTCGCACGTTACGGCGGTCGAGATCTCCAGGGAGGCTCTCCTCCTCGCCCGCAGGCATCCCGCGACGGCGGCGGCAGCTTTCGTCCTGGCCGATGCTCGCGACCTCCCTTTCCGGGATTGCGTCTTCGATCTGGTCTTCCTGGTTCATGTCGCCGGCCACCTGCCCGCCCGCGACCGTATCACCCTGGCATCAGAGGTCTGCCGGGTGCTTGCAGATGGTGGGACGCTCATCTTCAGGGCGTTCTCCATCGAGGACATGCGTGCCGGGAAGGGGGTGGAGGTGGAACCAAAGACGTTCCGGCGGGGGAGCGGGATAACCACCCACTACTTCACCGAGACCGAGGTTCTGGAACTCTTTTCGCCGCTCACCCCGGTCTTGCTCCGGACCGACCGCTGGCGGATGCGGGTCAGGGGGAAATACCTGCCCCGCGCCGAGGTTGAAGGGGTGTTCCTGAAAGGGTGAATGATCTCATGACCCTTTCGCGTGGGACTCCTCCGCGGTGCACCAGACCTCAAGCAGCGTATCACCGGGTTCAGTCCGGTCGGTGTATGACTCCGGTCTCGTCCCCTCTTCCATCCATATGAGATCGATCAACCGGTCACCGGCAACCCTGTAGAGGCAACGGTGACTCCATGGAGACACCGGTCTCACGTCACGCTCGTAGACCTGCCGGGCAAGCGCGGACGAGTAGAAGATACCCTCATCGGGCTCAAAGAGGACTTCCCGGACGTAGCGCTGGATGTACCACCGGAGCTCGGAGACCAGGGCAAGTGCGCTCCCGAGTGATGCTGTCCGGATACGGATTCCATACGAAAGTCGGTCGGGGCGGTAAAAACGAAGGGCGCGCCTGCTGGTCTCGGATGCAAGAAGCGTCGTATAGAGGTCGACCCCCTCGGACTGGATGAGGAGGACATTCATGGCATATCTGTGCGCGGGGAAGATCGATAAGGGTTCCTCAATACTTCTCCCGCAATAAGGACGGTTGTGGGGGATCTCCGTCTGCTACACCGCCCATTAAGGTGGCCTGCAGGCGTGGTGAACCTCTTGTGGAAGCCCCTCACCTCAAATAGATTCTGCCAGAGAGATCCTGGAGTAGCCCCTTCCAGAACTACCTGATCTTCAGCCTTATTTTGCCGTTAGATCCGCACTCCAAGGCTCAAAGATCGCTCCCCCCTTGAAAAACTACACTCGTTCTGTGGCCTGATATTAGATCCCGGTAGCTTAAAACCAGAAACACCGGGGAGACTCTGGAGAAGATATGCACGACCATCCCTGCTATCGCCACACACTGCCCGCCCCCCGGGAGGGGGCGGGAGGTGGTGGTGATCTGCATGCCGGAAAAGAGTGCCCGGTAACACGTCAAGGCATGGGACGGGGGGCGATTCTCCATCGATACCGTGTCCCTGAGGAGGTTATCCTGGAGATATGGAGTGTTATGGGTGTCTCACCAATGCGGTAGATCTAAAGGGTCGGTGAACCTGTGGGTCGAAAGAAAAACTGGTGGGTGGGGATGAACCCCATCAGATATACATCCGGGTGTCTGGCGGCGCAGCCGCCTCGCGCTTCACCTTCCGGATGGCCGCGATGAAATCTTCCTGGGCAACAGCGTCGGCGTTTCTCCGGATTGCCATCATCCCGGCCTCCCGGCAGATCGCCTGCAGTTCTGCGCCGGTGGTTTTCCCGGCGAGTTCCGCAACAGCGGCCAGATCCACGTTCGGGGAGAGTGTCATCTTTGAGCTGTGGATCTTCAGTATCTCTAGACGCGCCTCGGAATCCGGGAGCGGGATCTCGATGATCCGGTCAAACCGGCCGGGACGGAGGAGTGCCGGGTCAAGCATATCGATCCGGTTCGTTGCCGCCATGATCCTGATGTTGCCCCGGTTCCCGAAGCCGTCCATCTCGGCCAGGAGCTGCATCAGCGTCCGCTGAACCTCGGCGCTGCCGGAAGTGCCGTCGTTTGTACGCATGCTACCTATCGCATCGATCTCGTCGATAAAGACGATCGCCGGAGCACGTTCCCGGGCGAGGGTAAATAGTTCGCGCACTAACTGAGCGCCTTCACCAATGTACTTGTGGACGAGTTCGCTCCCTGACATCCTGATAAAGCACGCTCTGGACTGGCGGGCAACCGCCTTGGCGATCAGGGTCTTCCCGGTGCCCGGCGGGCCGTAGAGGAGGATGCCCTTTGGCGGTTCAACCCCGATACGTTCGTAGATCTCGGGTTTTGTGAGCGGGTACTCAACCGCTTCCCTGACCTCCTCGATCTCGTCTCTCAGACCTCCTATCTGGTCAAACGTCACGTTGGGCTGCTCGTCGAGTTCCATGACCCTGACACGCGCATCGTATATGTTGCCGATAACCTTGACGATCGAGAGGGTGTTGTTCACCGCCACCTTCATCCCGGGTTTAAGAGTGCCGTGCAGTTTATCGTTGACGACCGTGAGGTATTCCTGGTTGTTACCCTGCTGTCGGAGGTAGACTTCGCCGTTCTCGAGCACATCGACCACAGCGGCAACAAACAGCGGCACCCGCTTTAACTGAGCATTTTCTTTGCGGAGCTGCCGGACCTCTTTCTCCAGCAACTCGTTCTTGAGTTTGTAGTCCAGGATCTGCGCCTTCAGCTCCTGGATCTGGAGTGTGAGCATGTCGTGCTCATTACTGCTGCTGCTGGAACTGTTGCCAATGGTTTCGTCCATGTCAATCATATAGTTAAGTCTCCACCTACATTATACTGTGGTGCAGGTCATCATGCAGGGCAGAGGCATATCCAGGGGTCGCGGAACAGGAGAACTTCTGGTATCATCCGAACCTATATCCTTCCTCTCCGGTGTCGACCCCGAGACCGGCATAGTAGTTGAGCACGGCCATCCGCTTGAAGGCCAGTCGGTCACCGGGAAGGTGCTGGTCTTCCCACACGGCAAGGGGTCGACGGTAGGGTCATACGTGATCTACGCTCTGAAGCAGAACGGGGTTGCACCGGCCGCGATCATCAACCGGGAGGCAGAACCGATCATCGCAGTCGGCGCCATCATCGCCGGGATACCGCTGGTCGACCGTCTGCCGCCGGAGTTCTACAAACTCCCGGCTGGCAGCAGAGTGACGGTGAACGGCGATACAGGGGAGGTCTGCCTGGAAGAGGGGACCTGAACCTGAGAGGGGTTGAAGTGGTTTCTCGAGCCAATTGCCGCCGGGAACCTCCGGGAAAGTGCCACCGTCCGGTGAAGATCGTATCGAAATCGGCAACGGCGCCCGGGTTGTTGCGCCCCACTCGATTTTCATCAGTTGAGCCTGTGGCCGAACGCGGCCTCATGAGCGTTTTTTTTCAAAAACCTGCTTTTCGAACCAAATTTGGTGGTATATCGCACCTGGACCTGACCTATGGAAAGGGTTATCTATTGGGGCTACCTTCCTACCTCCATAGGTACTGTCTCTGACCGGAAGGTCTCCGGCGAGGTGAACGTCATGTCCATGGAGAAGGTAAAGCGATACCGCTGCAAGTACTGCAACTACATCTACTCCCCTCTGAGAGGGGAACCCCACCGCGGCATCCCTGAAGGTACCGCGTTTGAAGATCTGCCAGACGACTACAAATGCCCTGTCTGCGGTGCGATCGGAAAAGGCCCGATCGGGAAGTGGGGGTTCGAGCCCTGGGAACCGACAAAGTACGTCTGCAAGATCTGCGGTTACATCTACGACAAGAAGCGTGGTGAACCGCTACGTGGCATCCCGCCTGGAACCGCGTTTGAGGATCTGCCGGAAGACTATGTATGCCCGATCTGCGGCCTGGACCCGAAGATATCGAGTCACTACGGACCTGTAGGCAAGGCGCAGTTTGAACCGATTCTTGAGGTCTGAAGTCTAAGGCTGGCAGGCCCCGGCGGCCTGATTGTCGGAGGCCGGTGAGACCCTATGGTCTGCCAGGTCCTATTTTCGTATGAAAATGACCCCGGTTTTCATCCGGTATGCCTGTAGCCCTGGTGGGCATCATGTGTTTTTTTCAACAGGCATCCACCACCAATGTAGTGAACCACCCTGATAGCGGAGTCCCTCAAATCACGGCCACCAGACCGACTGAGGATACCCTGGCACCCCGTCCCCTGAGAAGACCACCACCCGGCCACCCGACAAGGTCTCCCCCCTCCCCCGGCGGGCACTGCGTGGCGATTGGCGGTGTGGACTCAGGTTAGATCTCAGCCGCTCTACCCTGGAACCGACGGAAAACACGTTCCAGGCGGTTTATCGATAAAGAATCCCCGGTCTCTCGCGTGTCGTTGAAATGACAGTCTCATTGCAAAACCCCGCCCCGGAGGGGGGGGGCGGTCTTCTCCTGTGCAGATCCCCAAAAATCCGCCCCTCCATGGCGCTCAGTGAATCATGGCACCGCCTGAAGGAACTGGTTTGATGGCCTCCAACCGCGGTAGGTGGGTGATGCAAAGTTGTGAATACTCACCATGCAAAAGATAGAGCAGCAGATGATGCCTGATGGATCTCTTCGGTAATATCCTTGGTTCCGGGAAGGGTGCAAACCCCGCGGTAAAACAGGGCCTCTCTCAGTTCGAGGCCGGGAACTACGGCGAGGCGGTAAAAAGTTTTGAGAAGGCGCTCAGGACCGAGCCCGAGAACCGCCTGGTCTGGCAGATGATGGGTCAGGCGCTCGCCTGTCTTGGCAGAGAGACCGAGGCCGCGGACTGGCTTCGAAGAGTCATCGAGGTATCACCGGACGATACCGGGACGCTGCGAACGCTCGGGCATCTCCTCGCCCGCACCGGCGAGTATGAGGATGCGGCCACCTGCTTTGCACAGATCCGCGAGGAGAACCCTGGAGACGCCGACGCAGCATACTGGCATGCAGAGATGCTTGAGAGGCTGGGTCGGTATGCCGATGCGGCAGCAGCATACGCAGAGGCGCTGGATGCAAACCCCGAAGACGTTCTCCTGCGCGAGAAGTATGGGACGATGCTTGAGCGGGCCGGGAATTACCGGGAGGCGGCGCTCTCCTTCTGGAAGGTCTACCGGTCGAACCCAGACCGCATCGGCGCTCTGGTGCGGGCGGGGAACGCGTACCTTGCCATGGGAGATTACAACAGCGCAGTGGAGACTTTTGACCGTCTGCTCAAAACCGGGCAGCATAAACTCGACGCACTCTACGGCAAAGCACGGGCGCTTGAGTACCTGGGTCTATTCCAGGATGCCGCCGGGTGCTGGGAAGAGATCCTGGCCCTCGACTCCGGGAACGTCACCGCCTGGTATCAACGCGGGTTGCTCCTCCTCCGCGCGGGAAGACCGGCAGAAGCGATCGAGTGCTTTGAGAAGGTCACCATAGCCGATCCGGACCATATCGCGGCCCGTTACGCCATGGGGCTGGCCTGCGAGGCGCTTGGCCGCCATGACCGTGCGCTCAAGAACTTTGACCAGATCCTCAAGCAAGACCAGAACCTGGTTCAGGTATGGTATGCTCGCAGTATGGCGCTCATGCACCTCTCCCGCTACGAGGAGGCTCTACAGTCGTTTGACCGCGTGCTTGAAGGCCAGGCGTCTGCCGGGATGAGGTTGATCCGGGGAGGTGCCGACCTTGCGCTCTTTGAGCGTGACGACCTGGCCGCGAACCGAAAGAGCATCCCCCTGAAGTTCGATGCACCGGCCAGGGTTGTCCACACCTGCAGGGGGACGGCCCTGCTGCGCCTCGGACGCTACGCAGAGGCAGAAGAAGAGTTCAACTACGTCATCGAGTCAGATCCCGATAACATCCCCGTCCTGGAGCAGAACGGCATCGCGCTCCTCCATCTCGGCAGGTACGACGAGGCTGTCCGCTGCCTGAAGACGGTTCTTGAGATGGAGCCCGGCAACACCGCCGTCCGGTCGATGCTGGCAGAAGCGTTCGCCAATCAGGGGAGGTATGACGAGGCGCTTGCGCACCTGGACGGGGCTGAAGACCCACGGGACATCTGCCGTAGAGGCGAGATCTTGCTGCACCTTGCGCGGTATGCCGGGGCGGTCGAGGCTTTCGATACCTTCCTTGAGAGATGCCCCCACGACCCGGTGGCGGAGATGGGCAGGGGAGAGGCGCTCATGCATCTCTCCCGCTACGCGGAAGCTGCCGGGTGTTATGAGGCAGTGCTGGAATCTGACCCCGGGAACCGGGCGGCTCTGTTCGGGCACGGTATGGCGCTCTTCTGCCAGGGGCGCTACCAGGAGGCGCTTGAATCTGTTGACCGCGTGGAGGAGTCCGATGCCGGAGCGCTCCTTTTGAAAGCCAGGCTCCTGGAGGCTCTCGGCCGCTACGCCGGGGCGGTCGAGTGTTATGAGACGCTTCTTACCGCCGAACCCGAGGCCGCGGGATACCAGGTGAACCTGGGGTTCGTTCTCTCCGCGCTCGGTCGCTACGAGGAGGCCGCCAGGTGGTTTGGGAAGGCCGCGAAAGCCAGGCCCGGGGATCTCTTTGCCCTGTACAGCAAGGGGCAGGCCCTGGAGAGGTTGGGACGCTACTCCGGAGCTGCGGAATGTTACGCCACGGTTGTCCGGGAACGGCCGGACGATATCGCTGTCGTTTTCGCGTTTGCCTCCACACTTGCCAATCTCGGCAGGTATCGGGAGGCGATCGAGTGCTGTGAGAGGGTGCTCGCTTTCGACCCCTCAAATCTCGCGGCCGCCCGTATCAGGGCCGGGGTCTTCGAGGCCATCGGGCAGCACGAGGAGGCGGCAAAGGCCTACGAGCGTTACCTTGGCCTTGCGCCCGAAGACCGGGACGCCAGGATGTCGTTTGGGATGACGCTTGAGCGCAGCGGCAGGTTTGAGGATGCGATCAGGCAGTATGCGCTTGTGCTCCAGAAAGACGAGAACGATACCGGGGCGTGGTATGCCCTGGAGAGCGCTCTTATGCACATGGGCAGGTATGACGAGGCCCTTCAGTGTTCCGAAAAGATCATCGAGGCGAACCCCGGGAACATGGCCGCCCTGCAACGGCGGGGGGAGATCCTGATGTGGCTGGGTCGGTATGCCGGGGCGGTGGAATGTTTCGAGAAGGTGACCGCTGCCGATCCGGAAGACCTTCTCAGCCTGCGCCGACTCGGCGAGGCTCACGAGAAGGCCGGCAGATACCAGGACGCCCTTTCGGTCTACACGGAGTTGCTGGAGAGGGAACCTGCCAGCATCGAGACGCTTTATGCCCGTGCCTCTCTCCTGGTCCATCTCGGGCGCTACGGCGAGGCGGTCAGGTCGATTGACCGGATCATTGCCATCCAGGAGGAGAACCCGGCCGCGCTCTTCATGCGGGGGGCGGTGCTTGAGAAGGCCGGAAGGTATGACGACGCTCTTGCAACCTACGAAAAAGCGCTCGAGATCGACCCGGAGAACGCGGCCGTCTGGGCGGCTGCCGGGGGTCTCATGGGTGTAGTGGGGCGGCACGGGGATGCCGTCAGGGCTTTCTCCCGGGCGATCGACCTCGGGGGTGGCGGCGTCCATCTCTGGCTCTCCAGGGGTATCGCCCTCGATCGCCTGGGTAAACCCCATCAGGCTCTCGCCTGCTACGATAAGGTTCTTGAGACAGACCCGCATCAGGCCCGGGCTTGGTACCTCAAAGGCCTGGCGCTCGACCGCCTGGGGCGGTTTGCCGATGCGGTGGCGTGCTTTAACTCTGCGCTCGAGAACGGGCAGGACATGTGAGGAACGGCCTTTCCTCTCTCCCCCTCCCGACCGCTGCGCTTTTGTGACGGACAACCAATAGGATCGATGCAGGGTAGATGATCAACCGGTACCCTTTCCTTATCTCGATCCCCCATGGGGGCACCAGCGTTCCGCCGGAGGTCCGTGGTCTTGTCAACCTCGGCCAGAAGGAGATAGTCTACAATAGCGATCCCGGGACGCGTTTCCTCTACGGGTTTGACGACTCCGTCGAGGCGGTGATCGATTTTGAGATATCCCGGATCTTCGTCGACACCAACCGTCCACCTTACGCCTACCCGCCGCGGAGTCAGGACGGAATTGTCAAGTTAATCACCCAGGACGGGATGCCGGTCTTCCGGAACGGCCAGTCGCCCGGCAGGGAGGTGGTTTCTGCCCTCCTGAAGAACTATTACCACCCTTTTCACGCACGACTGGCCGGGGCGCTCGATAACCACCCGATCGGGATTGCTTTTGACTGTCACAGCATGCTCCCGAGATCGCCGCCGGTCCAGCGGGACGCCGGGCGTGAACGCCCGATCATCTGCCTTGGCAACCTTGGCGACCGGAACGGGAGGCCGGTGGCGAAGAACCGCCCTGTGACCTGCTCTCCGGCATGGCTTCAGGCGCTAGCCCGCTCGTTTGAGGAAGAGTTTGCGGGAGAGGGAAGGGTTGCGATGAACGATCCGTTTCGGGGCGGGTTTATAGCGCTTGCACACCACCGGCGGACGCGCGTCCCCTGGGTTCAGATCGAGGTCAACCGTGCCCTCTACGAGAGTGATGGCGGCGAGATCGAGCAGGAGAGGCTCGTTGAACTCCGGGATCGGATCTTCTCCAGCATAACCGGGTTCTGGGACGAGGTCTCCGGTTGAGGGTTCTTTCAAAACCCTCTCACAGTGTCTACCGGGGAGGAAGATCCTATGCCTGTCGGGCGCCCATGCATGGAATGATGGATCGGCTGCACCTATTCCTGGAACGCTACTTCGGGTATCCGGCGTTTTACCCATGCCAGCGCGAGATCATCCAGGATCTCCTTGCGGGTCGCGACGTCCTGGCGGTTCTTGCGACCGGGGGCGGGAAATCGCTCTGCTACCAGGTCCCCGCACTTCTCGGCGATGGGGTAACCCTTGTGGTCTCCCCCCTCATCGCCCTGATGAAAGACCAGGTCGACGACCTGCAGGCGAAGGGGATCGGCGCTGCAACCCTGAACTCCTCGGGCACCTATGCGGCCAGGCGGCGGACGCTTGCCGAACTTGAGGAGGGACTTGTCCAGATACTCTACGTATCGCCGGAGAGAGCGGTCAGCGATGATTTTCTTGAGACCATCGCATCTCTACCCCTCAACCTGATCGCGGTCGACGAGGCGCACTGTATCTCGATGTGGGGCCACCAGTTCCGCCCGGAGTATCGGGCTCTCGCTGTCCTCAAAGAAAGGTTCCCCTCCGTGCCTATGGTCGCCCTGACGGCGACCGCAACGCCGGATGTCAGGGAAGACATCGTGCGCCAGCTCAACCTGGCAGACCCCGCTGTCTATGTCGGGAGTTTCAACCGTGAGAACCTCCGTTACGTTGTCGTCCGGAAAGGCGAGGATGCCTACAGACGGCTCCGCGACTACCTGCTTATGCGGCGGGGGGAGAGCGGGATAGTGTACCTGGCAACACGTGAGGGGGCGCGTGAACTTGCGGCCAGTCTCCGTGCCGACGGTGTCCCGGCGGAACCGTATCACGCCGGGATGAAGGCGTCCGCCCGTGCAGAGACGCATGATAGGTTCGCCAGTGGAGAGGCGCTGGTCATCTGCGCGACAAGCGCGTTTGGGATGGGCATAGACAGGCCGGATGTGCGGTTTGTCGTCCACTACGATATCCCTGAGACGCTTGAGGCCTATTACCAGGAGAGCGGCCGGGCCGGGAGGGACGGCAGGCCAGGTGATTGTATCCTCTTCTACGATGAAGGGGATGCTCGCCGCCTCAGGTCGCTCATCGACCGCGACCTGGCCTCCGGGCTCCAGCGCGAGGCTGCACGCTCGAAACTCCAGAGTATGGTGGATTACTGCACCACCGGAACATGCCGGAGGAGGTTTCTCCTGGACTATTTTGGTGAGCGACTCGACCCGGCCTGCGGAGGCTGCGATATCTGTGTTCCGGGCGGGGATCGCTGGTTTGCATAAGAAGCCGTCAAACCGGTTCCTTCAGGTTGAGTTTCCGGGCGGCGATTCTATATCGGTACAGTGTCCGGGAAGGTATCCCCCGGATCGTCTCGCTAACGCTCCCCTCGCACGGTCATCCGGGTCTATCGCCGATAACTGCCCGCCCCCCGGGAAGGGGGCGGGAGGAGGCGCGGAACGCGCCTGGAGGTGGTGGTGATCTGTGAGTAATATACCATTTCACCGTTCCATCCCCCTCCCCGTCAGCCCCTCCCCCGGAGGTGCGATTCTCTATAGATACTCTCTCCGGGAGGCGCATTTCCAGCGTCCCGGTGAGACGCCCGCTTCCCGAGGGCGAAGGGCTCATCTGCGAAAGACGTTCGCTCGTGAGATGACAGTTTCGGGTGATACAAATCCCGGGGAGTGGGAAACACCTTTTTAAAGGTTAGGGATAAGAGATATCTCCGGAGAGAACATGAAGAGGCTGACCCGTTCAAGGACCGACCGATGGATCGCCGGCGTATGCGGAGGTATTGGAGGATACCTGGATATCGACCCGAACATAATCCGCGCCGTCTACATAGTCTTCACCGTGCTCACCGGGTTTATTGCAGGGCTTATCATCTACATCCTGCTCTGGATAATCCTCCCGGAGGGCGCAGAGGGGAGTCCGGTGGAAGTGCCCCCTGTCGATGTGTAATCCTGACACCGGCAAGGTTGACCCATTTTTCCCGGGGGTCCCCCGTCTACGGCACGAAGAGCGGCTAATGGGGGCTATGTGCGAGTTAACTACCCCGCACCTGTTGGGTGGGGTCTTCTAGTTCCGCCCCCTTCACCCACGCCTGGATATCAGGCTCAATCCGGCCTGAATTGACAACGTTTAAGTGGATCTCCATCAGATTTATGCATGGAATTCCAGGCACATCTCTCCCGGCCGGAGAGGTGGTGTCATGCAGTGATTCAGGGATAGCCGAATGGACGTTCTGCCGATTCTGATCGACTGGTCACCATATATTCTCAGGGGCGTGGCATCTACCCTTGGCCTTGTCCTGATCGCCCTTGCCCTCGGCGTTCTCCTCGGGCTGCCCATGGCGCTCGGCCAGGTCTATGGCTCCAGGCCGGTGCGCTGGATAATCGGGGTCTACGTCTGGTTCTTCCGGGGTCTCCCGATCCTGGTCCTGCTTTTCCTCTTCTGGTTCGGTATCTTCCCGGCGACCGGGTTGGGTCACCTCTCGGCGTTCGTCGTCGGCGCTGTTGTCCTGGGCCTGCGTGGTGCGGCATACCAGTCCCAGATCTTCCGCGGATCCATTCAGTCGGTCGGCGAAGGGCAGATGATCGCGGCCCGATCACTCGGTATGAGCAGGTTTGCGGCCATCCGTTCGGTCATTCTCCCCCAGGCGCTGCGCATCGCCCTACCCGCCTGGTCAAACGAGTACCCAAACATCCTGACCGATTCAGCGGTCTGTTACGCGATCGGGGTCGTTGAACTGCTCACAATCACCTCCAGGATTGTCGTCCAGACACACATAACGATGCCGATATACCTGACTGCAGCGGCGATCTTCATCGTCCTGAACTACGGTGGCTTAAAACTCCTCCACGCCCTGGAGGAGAGGGTGGCAATACCCGGATTTGGAGCCGGAGCGGTGTAGAAACATGAGCGAGAACGAGATAGTGTTGAAGGTCGAGGAGATCCACAAGTCTTTTGGCGACAGGGAGGTGCTGCGGGGGGTCTCGTTTGATGTCCGGCGGGGCGAGACCAAGGTCATCATCGGCCCATCAGGGACCGGGAAGAGCACGCTTCTGCGGTGCATCAACCAGCTGACGCCTCCTGACCGTGGCAGGGTCTGGCTTGATGGCGAGGAGGTCACGAACTCTGGACACCGGATCAACTACTTCCGGCAGAAGATCGGGATGGTCTTTCAGAACTTCTTCCTCTTCGACCATCTCACTGCGCTCAAGAATGTCGAACTGGCGCTGATCAAGGTCCGGGGGATGAACAAGGCGGAAGCCCGGGAGAAAGCCCTGTATGAACTCCGGCAGGTCGGGATGGAGGAGTGGGCTGACCATTACCCTGCGGAACTCTCCGGCGGTCAGGCCCAGCGGGTCTCCATCGCCCGGGCGCTCGCCATGGACCCTGATGTCATCCTCTTCGACGAACCGACCTCGGCGCTCGACCCGGAGTTAACCCGGGAGGTGCTGGAGGTCATGCGGAAACTTGCCCGTGAGGGGATGACGATGATCGTTGTCACCCACGAGATGGGGTTTGCCTGCTCCGTTGCAAACGAGATCCTGTTCATGGAGAACGGTGTTATCGCCGAACGCGGGCCGCCTGATCAGCTCCTGTATGACCCCCGGTTCTCCAGGATGAAGGACTTTGTAGGGCGACTTGATTCCCGGACGGAGGGTTGAGGAAGAGGATGGATCAGGCGGTATTTATCTTTGATATCCTCCTCCCTGCATTGATGCAGGGGCTGATTGTAACCCTGCAATTGATCGCATGCTCGGCGCCGGTCGGACTTGGCCTCGGGATCGTGGTCGCGGTGGGAAGACAGTATGGCAACAGGGCCATATCCTGGCTCTGCAGGACGTATGTCTTCCTGATCAAAGGCACACCGCTCCTCCTCCTTCTGTTCATTCTTTACTTCGGGCTTCCGTCGTTCGGAATCACTCTCACTGCGTTCACGGCATCGGTTGTAGGGTTCATCCTCTGCAACGCCGCGTATAATGCCGAGTATCTTCGGAGCGCTCTTATATCGATCAAGGACGGCCAGATGGTCGCCGCCCAGGCGCTCGGGATGACAAGATGGCAGGCGATCCGGAACGTCATACTCCCACAGGCGCTCCGCCGGGCGATACCGGGCCTCTCAAACGAGTTCATATACCTGATCAAGTACTCCTCGCTTGCCTACATGCTCACGGTGATCGAGCTTGCCGGGGCAGGAAAAAAGGTGGCAACAAAGTACTTCCTCTACACCGAGTCGTTTGCGGCCGTCGGTATCGTCTACCTGATTCTGGTCTCGATCACAACCGTCGCCGTAAACATACTGGAGAAGAAGGTGGCCGTACCCGGCACCGTCCGGGGATCCTCCACCCCTGGCCTCTGACTCTCTCCAGGGCCGTATGCTTATTGAGGGCGGTGACGCAACCATACTCTCATGGAGCAGAGGACCGGATGCCTGATCTGCGGTCGTGAGATCTTATACAGCGAGGAGTCCCGCGACCTTGCATGCGCCATCTGTGGCGAGGTGCTGAGCACCACCGCCGCCTGCGAGGCGGGGCACTTTGTCTGCGACCGCTGTCATGGCCTTGAAGCGGTCGACCTGATCGAGCAGTTCTGTCTCACAACCGAACTTGAGGACCCGATCGCCATCGCCTGTATACTGATGAGGAACCCGGCGGTCAGGATGCACGGCCCGGAGCACCATTTTCTCGTGCCAGCGTCTCTCATCGCCGCTTACTGCAACCACCGCGGTGAACCGGGGAGGAAGGTCGAGCTCCTCGCCCGTGCCCGTGAGAGAGCCAGCAGGGTTCCGGGTGGTTTTTGCGGGACTCACGGCACCTGTGGGGCGGCGATCGGGACGGGCATCTTTGTCAGCCTGATCACGGGGTCAACTCCCTTGAAGAAGCAGGAGTGGTCGCTATCAAACCAGATGACAGCCCGCAGTCTGATGGCGATCGCCCGGCACGGCGGGCCCAGGTGCTGCAAACGCGATTCCTGGCTTGCGATACGCACTGCGGTCACCTTCCTTGAGGAACGGTTCGGTCTGGCCCTCCCGCTGGAGGGGGCGGTGCGATGCGAGTTCAGCGATATCAATCGCGAGTGCCTCCTCAAGGAGTGTCCCTTCTATGCCGGTTAGCCCGGAGGATGCCGGTTATGATGAGGTAGGCGGCAACTGTGCCGGCAAGCGTCACCGCAACGGCAGGCGTGGCGCCACTACAGTGGATACGGACCCACCACCCCGCCGTGCTGCCGATCAGGAAGGAGAGAAAGAGGATCAGGATCTCGGATCTCAAAGCCGGTTCCATGGGAGTGTTATGGTATCGCTTTGGTATGTGTTAATCGTTTTTGTGGCCGCACAGGCCGGCAGGGATTATAAACCGGCGGAGGCACATTAATTAGAGATGTTCCTTGCCTGCCACCTGTTTTTCGGCATTCTGCTGGGGCTTGTGCTTGCCGGTCGCACGGGCGAGCGGCGACTCATCGGGTTCTCTGCTCTCGGGGCTGTAATCCCCGACCTCCTCGATAAACCGATTGGTCACATCCTCTTTGCAGAGACCCTGGACTCCGGTCGTCTCTTCGGGCACGGGTTGCTCTTCGTTTTCATCCTTATCGTGGCAGGTCTCACCAGTTACCGGAGAAGGGACTCGTTCGCGACCCTGGCGGTCGCCGCGGGCGTGCTCTCGCACCAGGTCCTGGATGCGATGTGGGCGATGCCCGTCACCTGGTACTTCCCGCTGCTTGGGCCCTACGAGCCGCAGGAATACATTAACTACTTTGGCGGCGCCTTCATGGCAGAGGTATCTTCGCTCTCGGAATGGGTATTCCTGGCAGCATCGGCAGGTATAGTCCTTGCAGCCACGCGTGGGCTATCCCGCCTCTCCGCTGCAATCATCCGTGCCTCCACCATACTTCTTGGACTCCTTGCCATCCTATCACTCGTTCTCTTTGCCGCAGGCAGCCCTGAGAGCGTCCTGATGGTCGGAGCGGGGTCTGTGGACTACCTCCTGCTGGCAGCGGTTGCAACGGCCGGGGTCATCGGGATCTCCTACCACCAGCGCGGTGCCCTCATTCGAGACGGGTTAGAGGGTTGATGCTGCCAGGAACGGTCCGCTCGACCCGGAGCGCCACCCTGCCGGCCGGTTTGATCTCGAGAGCAAACGTCCGGTAGGGTCTACAGTCAACGCGGTTCATCGGTCTTATGTAGAGAATGTAGCGCTCTCCGGGCTCCAGGAGATGGTCGTCGTCGCTGTTGATCCGCTCCATGACGCTCCAGTGCCCGTCTTCTGGGAAAGCACCGACCAGGGGGTTGTTCCTGTAGATCTCTTCTATGTGCGCAGAGCCAACAAGGCGGATCGAGACTGTATTGATATCGATCGGTTCCGAACCTGCGGTGAGGCTTACGGGGATGACGATGGTATCGATCCTCCCTGGACTGCTGCTGATACCGTGGATAGAAGTTGCCAGAATGAGGCCCGACCCCGCCTGCCCGACGCTCTGGTGGACGATGGACTGGCTCTCGCCGGCAAAGAGGAAGCCCGTTCCCAGGACGACGTGAGCAAAGGTTGCTGCAACGACGACAAACGCCATGAGCACTATCGCTGCCTCCAGCCCGGTGAATCCAGCCTCAGAAGAGTTCGAGGTAGACATTCTTCTCAGCACCTGCTGGAACTCTCCGGGCCAGGGAAACGCTCGCTCCATCCCGGGCGGTTATCTCGATGCTGAATGTATCACCCCTGGCGATGATCGCATCAACCGCGTTCAGTCTCACCGCGATAACCTCTCCTGCCTCAAGGAGGTCTCCGTCGTCTCTTCGGTAGCGCCAGGTTATGGTTGCACGGGGATCGCCGGGAGGAATCGTGACCAGTCTGTCCTTTGTGGCGATGGTGAATGTCAGTCTTCCTGGATCGATTGGGGCGATATCGGCCAGAGTCTCAAGATCGAACTCGACAAACCTGACATAACCACGGTCATTGTCCAGTTTGACGATGACAGAATCTCCAGTGCGCAGCCCTGAGGCAGCCTCACCTAGAGCGGCGTACATAGTCTGCTGGCTCTTCTGCGATGTGGCCATGCCCGCACCGAGAACGACGTATGCAAAAACAGATGCGACGACGACGATGGCGATCAGAACGATTGCCGCTTCCGGTCCGGTAAAAGCCTGATCTTCCCTCTCTACCCGGCGCACAGTTCAGAAGTTTTGCGCTCAATCCGATAAAAAGACTGCTGATATGAACTGGCCTCGAGGGATCTGGTGTATCCCGGGGGAACCCTGTGCCTGGAGGGCTTGATACAGGGTATCTGACCGCTTCAAAGTTGAACCCTCTTTCCCATCCCCGTAGAATCGGTCTCTGCGTGCCGGGCACGAACTTTGAGAGGGTATGTGGAGTCACCAGACCGCACGGTTCCTGAGTAATGGGGCGGATCGGGAATTCCCCGGTTGCAATCACCGGGATAAAAGCGGGGGCTGACCCCCCCTCCATTGCGATAGATATATAATCATGGGTATCGTATATCCCGGTTGGTTGCGAAACAGCCTTTTAAGCCCATGGAGAGGGATATCTACATCCATGTGATGCAGGATGCCTCCTGTCTTCAGGGTCGGGGTTAATTCGCGTTGCAAAAGGTAATATAGAGGTTCAATTATGAAGCCTGTGATTCTGGCCGCCTGCCTTCTGGTCATGATGCTTATTGCGGCCCCGGCGGGGGCCTTCAGTGCAGACACTCTCGAGATCAGTCTGAAAGAGGATGGGAGTGCGGATATCACGTTTGAGTACACCCTCTCGTGGCTCGAGCGGATCGGCGTCTTTTTCAGGATCGCTGAACCGGATCAGGAGTTGAAGTCTGCGCTCGAGAGTGCGACGGGTGTGCCCGTAACGGTGACTGCGGCGGAGAGCGATCGTGCTGTCTTCTCGGCTCTCAAGTTCGCAAAGGTCGTGCACGGCGACGATGGGGTGACCTATTCTACACCCGGGATCGATCTAACCGGGGCCCAGAAGATCCTGGACAGTTACTGGTTTGCACCGCTGGTGAGAGCCGACTTTTCCCCTGACCTGACGGTTGTCCGGTTCCCGGACGGTTATGAGGAGAGGTTTACCGACCAGAGCACCATTCCAGCACTATCGCACACTGTTCTGTGAAGATACAGGAATAACAATATTACCCTTTTTCCCGCTCCAGGAGCCCGCGATCGCGGTCAGTTCGGCCTGTTTGCACTGGATTGTATTGATCAGTAGTTTCACGGGGTTGCCGGGGTATAAGACAGTTACCCTTCAGGCTGTGCCCTGGCTTGACGGGCCTTGCCACGAACGGGTTACGGGTTTGGGGTGGGACCTGCATCCAGGTAAGAGGGTGCCTGTGTGACACGATGAGAGATGGGCAGGGGACATTTCTCCTCCCTCCACGATCTGCGATTCCCCTTCGATACGGCACCATAACAGCCATCCCCGTAGGAATCCATATTGATCGCATACCGCCCCTCTTTTCCTCACGGAGGAGACATGGAACGCTACCGGTGCTGTGGAGGACAAAAAAGGTTGGAAAGGGATCCTTACTTGAAGATATCGAAGATCTGGTCGCTTCCGGTTGCAGCAAGCCGATCCCGCTCGGACTTCTCCTCGACAAGCGCGAGCACCGGGAGTTCCATGTTCACACCGGGGGTGTGCCCGAACATCTTCTCCATCTCCACCTGCAGTGCGTGCATGTAGAGCGAGTTCGGGATGTCCATCGCGCAGTGCTCCTCACACTGGCCGCAGTTGATGCACGAGTCAGCGATGTGAGCGTAGCGGATCAGGTGGAACATAAACGGCGGCGGGACCCGACCGGGTTCGACCAGGTAGGGCTTCTTCGTGCTGCACTCGACACAGTAGCAGATCGGGCAGTTCTCGATACACGCATAACACTTGATGCACCTGCCGGTCTCATCCATGATCTTCTTGAGGCGGTCTTTACCCTCGCCCAGCCCCTCGAAGTAGCGGTTCCGCCACTTGTCGCCGAGTTTCAGCATCGAGGTCTCGACCTTGCCGCGGATCTCGACACCCTTCGGGTTTGCAGGCTCCGTGACGATCGCCCCGGCCTTTGCAGCCGAATCGAAAAGTTTTGCTCCCTTCTCAGAGCAGACCTCAACGAAGGTCGCCTTCCCTGCCTTATCGCCAATGACGCCCCAGTTACCGCAGGCAAGGTCCGCCTGACGCGGGACTTTCATCTTGCAGCGACGGCAGTTCGGACGGCGGCCGTATCCCTCGTCCTCGAGCTCGTCCATCGAGATGCCCTTGTGCTGGCCGTCTTTCGTCTGGATGATGAACTGACCCTTGTCGATCTCCTCCTTGACGACATCGTCCGGGTCAACCCCGAACTTCTCGCGGATCATCTTCCGGGCGGTCACAGGGCTGACCGACCCACCGCAGTTCACACCGATCATCAGAACGTTGTCCAGGTTTACCTGGTTACGCTTTGCAAGCTCGTAGAGCCCCATCGCATCGCAACCCTTAACCGTGATCCCGATGCGCATATTCTCGACGCCGTCAAGATACTTCTTGAGCAGTTTCGAGAGCAGGAGCGTCCCGCAGTGGAGCGA